>UMIO01045744.1_pt1 | contig 23946 bp, 21 predicted proteins | sample 1965821 | NCBI WGS metagenome assembly UMIO01 (sample SAMEA4836127, study PRJEB28245) | human gut metagenome | biome: gut microbiome; material: fecal sample | place: Denmark | collected 2008
CAGGTGAACAACGTGCTGTGCTTCCCCGGCCTGTTCAAGGGTGCGCTCAGCGTCCGTGCCCGGGATATCAACAATGAGATGAAGCTGGCTGCTGCCTACGCCATTGCAGACCTCATCACCGATGCAGACCGCAGCGAGGAGAACATCATCCCCGGCGCGTTCGACCCCCGCGTGGCCGAGGCTGTGGCCGCTGCCGTGGCAAAGGCTGCCCGCGAGACCGGCGTGGCGAAGAGCTAACAAACAAGATAAGGAGCCGGACGACACAACGGATATTTTTAATAATGCTTTCGCAGGAAAGAACGATCATGGACGACCTTAAAATCGTATTTAGTGATGTAGATGGAACGCTGCTTGATTCTCGTCAGGAGATCACGCCAAGGACGCTTCGGGCCTTGAAGCTCCTGCAAAAAAAGGAGATCCCATTCGTTATTATCTCGGCGCGCAGTCCTTCTGGCATCGAACCCATTGTGAGGAAATACGGCCTGCGGTGTAGTATTGTTTCCTATAGTGGAAGCCTGATACTGAACGAGGAGCGACAGATCATCTATCACCGCGGGATGAGCCGAGCAGAAGCAGCAAAAATCCTTGACTTTACGGCGCAGCAGCACTTTGATATGGCATGGGGTGCATACTCGTTTGACCAGTGGGTCACACCGGACCGTACGGATCCGCGCATTGAACGGGAAGAGCGAATCGTTAAGGCGACCGCCCAGCAGGGCGTGATCGCGGATATGATCGCCGATGAAGTGCATAAGCTGTTGTTCATCTGTGCTCCCGCTTGGACAGACACCATAGAAGCCACATTGAAGGCTCAGTTTCCGCAATACGAAATTGTCAAATCATCGAATGCTCTGCTGGAAATCATGCCCGGAGGAACGACCAAGGGAGAAGCCGTGAAAAGGATCTGCGCCCTGCGGGATATCTCCCCGAAGGATGCTGTTGCCTTTGGGGATAACTACAATGATGTGGAAATGCTGGAGCTTGTTGGTCACGGCTATCTGATGAGCAATGCACCGGAGCTGCTGAAGAAGCATCTGCCCAGGCATACTACCGATCGTGACCATGATGGTATAGCTGAGGCGCTTGCAGCGCATGGGATATGCTAATAATACAGTTGGCATCATGTAGACGACCAGCTTTTCATGGTCAGGGGCAACTCCATTACAGAGGCCGGAACCGCTGGGTATGAGCCGTATTCTGAGGTGATGGCCTCGCTGATTGCACAGGTGCTGGGTCTGCCGGACTACAACGCTTGGGAAATCGTCAAGCGCACCAATGCCTGCCTGATGGAAGCCCCCTATTGGCTGCGATTCAGCGAGGATGAAACCTTTGAGGACACCACGTGCGGCCGAGCCAGAAGGATCATGAATGAAAATCAGAAAACCAGCTGATGTTAAAAAGCCAAATCTCACCGTACATCCTGTACTGCTTGAGGTTTGGCTTTTTTCTTAAGCAATGCAGACGTATATACATCTGCGCACTTATTGGGAAACCTCAAACCCTGTAATTATCATGCTTCCGTGATGGCTGCGCGCTTCTACGGCGCACCAAAAAGCGTTTTGTAAAAACGCGCAGCCTGCATCGGTACGGTGCAGATCTGAAAGGGTTTGGGATTTCCCAACAAGCATTTTGAAATTGGATTTTAAAAAATCCGATTCAAAAATCGCAAGTTGGTACCAACTTGCACTGCTTGCTGCGAATGCGAACGCCTTTCGAATTGCAAAATGATTTTTCAGTTGCTATACTGGGCTTACCAAAATTTTGTCAGGAGGCTGCTACAGTGACTGCACAGATAATGCAAATCGGGAACAGACCTTGCCGCATTTACGGCGAAGCCCATGCAGAATACCTACTGCTCCAAATGACCGGTGAACATGAGCTGCAAAGCATGGAAAGCGAGGTTACCGCTATTGCACAGAGTGCGCACCACTTTCTGTTTGCGGCTATTCCGGTGGAAAGCTGGAACGATGCACTTTCTCCGTGGATGGAATCAGAAACGTTCCGTTTGCAAGTTCATGTTCGATTTGTTTTTTGCGATTTGTTGCCTCCTCTTTTGTAGAAAAACTTTCCCATTTGTTGCAGTCTTTACCCTGCTCGTCTTGGTAAGTATAGCGGACACCATAGGAGCTGCCGCGTTTCGTGATATATGCCATAGATTTGCCTCCTTATCAAGCTGCCCGGTGGAGCCACGTATCGAAGCTGTCTTTCGGGATGCGGATGCTTCCGCCTGCCCGCAGGACACGGAACTCGGTGGTGCTGTTGCACAGGTTGTAGGCGGCACGCTGGCTGATGGCCAGCATCTGCGCGACCTCCTTTACTGTGTACACCAGCTTTGTGGTCTCAGGGCTGTTGGTCGGAGACTTGACGGCATTGGTTCGAGTGACCACCTCCGTTGTAGCCGGATTCGAGTCTGACTGCAAGGATTTTTTCGTATAATCCAAAGATTTCACATTTTCGTACATTTTATTACACATAGGCATTGCTCCTTACTTATCGTGACGCACCACAGGTTCTTGCGTGCTGCGGTTCTCATAAAAACGAATGACCTCCGGCGGGATGCTGTCCAGCGTTTTCAGGGCGGCTTCATAGTCCTGCCGCAGCTTGGCATCCTCCAGACGCTTCAAGACGCTCCCCTCCTTCGCTTTGTCCAGCGAGGCAGAGAGTGTCTTGTTTTTCTTTTTCAGTTGTCTGTTCTCGGCGGTGGTCTCCGTAAAGGCGACCTGATAGCGGTTCAGTTCGGTGCGCATTTTGGACACTGCCGGGATATAGCTGTCCAGCACCTTGCTGATTTCCGCCGCACGGCTCTTACCGTTGAAGGGGTTGATACCCACCAGCAGGGCATCCAACTGCTCCTTCTGCTTGGTCAGTTGGGGCATCTCCTTGAAGATGCGGGGCGGGATGTGCTCCCGCCCGGTTTGGCTGGCGCTTTCGCCCCGTTCCAGCTCCGGGTACTGCTTGACCATGTGCTGCCAGAACTCGTCCTGCCACCTCACAAGATTCTTGCGGTTGCCAATGATCTCTTTCGCGCTCAGCCGTCCGTCAGCAGTCAGGGGCACAAAACAGAGGTGCAGGTGGGGCGTTTTCTCGTCCATGTGGACAACAGCAGAGAGAAAGGTATCCGGGCGCTGTCTGCCCTCCAAAAATTTCAGGGCGTACGCAAAGTACGCCCTGATCTCCCGGTTGGTCTTATCCTTGAAAAACTCCGGGCTGGCGGTGACAAGAGCCTCTACCACCCGCACGCTGTCCTTGCGGACACGGCAGTGAGCCGCCGTGATCATGCGGTCGGCTTCTTCCCGGTACCTGCCCTGCGGCTGCACCAGATGGAGGTTGTAGCGGCTCCGGCTCACATCAATATCCGGGTTGCTGGCGTACTGCTCCTTGGTGCGCTCGTTGTGGGCTTCGATGGGGCTGATGGCAGGCCCCTTGTACTTTTTGAACCGCAGGATTCCATATTGGGCTTTCATAGATCACGCTCCTTCTTGGGGTGTACAAAAAATCTGTACGGACTTCAAATAACCCGTACGGTCTGTACGGTGTACGGAAATTCGAAATATAAACGATAACGCGTTTTAATTTGCTTTTATTTTCCGTACGGGTGCGTACAAGTACAGACCGTACAGGTTGTACGAACTTCTTCCGTGAAAAAATGCACTTTTTACGGGCAGGGGTGGACAAGCGGCTCAATGCCCACGAAACCACGCACCCTGCGGCCACCGGGCAGATAGATGTTGTTGGTGGCTTCAAGGTTATAGCGGCGGTCATTCTGGCGCAGTTCTGCGCTGAAACGGATCGCCGATACGCTGTGGCAGGCGTTGTCCTCACACCACTGCTTATAAATGTCGTAGAACTCCTTGGAACTGATGGAGTAGTCTGCCTTAAAGCGGAAGTAGCCCTCGGATTCCATGAAGTCAATGACATTGTTGCTGCTGCGCTTGATGGTGTCCACGTTGGCGGCGGCTCGTTCGCTGACCGTGAAGCGGAAGTTGTTCTGCACCAGCCGGTGCAGCCCTTCCAGACACCACAGCAGGATGCCCTCCAACTCGGCGCACATCTTCTCCACAAGGAAAGGGTCGTCTGTGCGGTCGGCAGGCTTGTCCTTAGTGGTCAGGATAAGTTGGCGGCGAAAGAAACCGTCCGAATGGTCGTACAGCGAGGTCAGCGCACCGTTGCCGAAACAGAGGAACCGGGCGTAAATGTCCCGCTGGTAGCTCTGGACACCCTTGCGCTCCAAGTCCAGCTTGGCTTCGGCGGTCACGATGGTCTTAATATAATTCGTTTTAGGCAGGGCGTTCATATCCATATCATCGTCGATCATCAGCAGGCGGCGTTCCAGATCGGCACGGGCAAAGCGGTTGTTCTCCACTTTCTGGACGCTGCCGTTGCTGGCGGCATCCCCCATGAGCCGTTTCAGTACCAGCCCGATGCGGGACTTACCCTCGCCGCCCTTGCCGACAATGAGCATCATCTTCTGTCCCTTGGTGCTGGGGATCAGGCAGTAGCCCAGATACTCCTGCAAGGTGGGGAGGTCGGCATCGTCCAGCAGCTCGTGCAGAAAGGTCAGCCAGCGGTCGGGGCTGGCGGCTTTGGGGTCATACCTCACAGGCAGGCGGTTCTGGCAGAACAGCCGACTCTCCTGAAAAGAGCCGTCCGGCAGATGGTACACGCCGTTGTGAAGGTGGATGCAGTCCTGCTCAATAGGGAACGGGTCGGAAAAGGCCAGCAGCTTGATGGTCTCCAGAATGTTGGTGACCTTTTTGGACAGGCCGGAGGTGACATACTCCTCGATGTTTTCCAAGATGCGCTGCTTGATCTCGCTTTCGTCCTCCACCGGACCGTCCAGCGTGTACAGCGTACCGTTGACGCATTTCAGCGGCCACTGCTCCAGAAAGGCACGGCCAAACTGGACTTCGTCGATCTTTTTGCCGTTGTACCAGTCCGGCCATAAGGGGTTGCGGGAAATGTTTTTCTTCATAGGGTGGTTCTCCTTTAGAAAAGTGAAGTGGTGATTATCATAATGATAAGCACCACTTTAGGTGAATGAATCGTCAGGCGCACTTTGCCAGAGCAAGGCGGTCGGTGCGCTCCTCCAGCATCAGCAGGTACGACCCGGACAGCAGCCGTGCGGCGGCATCAGCCTTCTGCTGGGGTGTTCCAAATGCAACGCAGTCCGTCAGGTGCTCGATGGTCTCGGTCATGTGGAGGGCTTCCACGAACCGTTCGTCCAGCGGTTCTTCCGGGCTGGCGGGCTTGTAGCGCTCCTGCCAGTCGTGCAGCAGGTCGAGATAGTCGGTCAGCACCCGCAGGCAGTAGGCGATGTCTGCCCACTGCTCGTCCGTCAGGCCACGCTTGGGCGGCGGCAGAGCGATGGCATTGGCGGGCGGCTTGTCCGGGTCAAGCCAGAGCTTGTCGGGGCGGGGCCCCTCCATCTTGCTGACGCAAGACCGCTCTATCACTTGCAGTCCCCACTGGGGACTGCATTGCTTCGCAAACGCGAAGTCAATTATCAGCTTCTCGGCGGCTTGCCGGGGGTTTAGGTCGAACAGCTTGGCGGTGAGGTCGATGGCATCTCCATTGGCCCCGCAAGCGAAACAGTAATAGTAGGATTCGTTCAGCATCATACTGGGGTGGTTGTCGGAGTGGAACGGACAGCACACCATGCCATGGCGGTCGGGCTCCATGCCGTACATCTCTCCCACCTGCCGAACGGTGATAGCGGACTTGATCTTTTGATATAAACTCAAAATCTCTCCTTTGCTCAAAGGTTTTGGCACGGATCGTTTTGATCCCTGCCACGTTCAAGATCACCGGTGTTCCCAAAATGGGAACTTCGGTGAAGCCGGTCTCCCTTGCTGCCTCCCGACAGGAAATCTTTTTGGACTCTGTGTCGGCCCCATGCAGGGCGCTCGCTCCCCCGATGGGAGGTCTTGGCGGTCTGGGCAGTTCGGACGGTCATTCTGTTCTCAAGGTTCTGTTATGAAAGATATTTCAGAGGGCTTTCGCGGGAAGCCCTTAATATGTTCGCTGCGGGGGAGTTATATGTTTTCTTTCTGTCTATAGGATAGCACCACGATGGCCGCTGTGCCGTATATCCATAATGTCGGAAAACAGGTGCAGAAACTGCAAAATTCCACGCTTATGGACAGGAACCGCCGGAAGTGGTATACTGTGCAAAAAACATCGGAGGTGCGACCATGAACATCAAGCTGACGCTGGGAGAACGGCTCAAAGACCTGCGTGTGGAGTGGGATCTGAAGCTGGAAGCTCTGGCAGAGCAGACGGGTCTGTCCAAATCGGCACTGTCGAAATATGAGAGCGACGATGTGACCGACCTCAGCATTTATGCGGTGACAACGCTGGCTGAGTTCTATGGCGTGACCACGGATTATCTGCTGGGTGTGACGGAAAACAAAAAGCGCCCAGATGCAGTCCTTTCGGACTTGCATCTGAGCGATGGCGCAGTGGACGTATTAAGGAATGGAAAATTCAATCATCGGCTGCTGTGCGAGCTGATCGTGCATGAGAATTTCCAGCGGTTCATGACCGATCTGGAGATCTATGTGGATGGATATGTCAGCGCAAACATTCAAAACCTCAATGCCGGTCTGGAAGCAACACGGCAAATGCTGAAAAAGAAGTATGCAGCAGATGAAAATGATCTGTACATGAGCACCTTGAAGCTGGGGCAGATCGATGAAGATGAGTACTTTGGCCGGGTCTTGTATGATGAACTGGTGGATATCCTGAAGAACATCAAGACGGAACACCGCAAGGACAAGACCACTTCGGATGGTGCAATGGTCGATAACTTGATGAAGGAACTGGAGGATGCACAGAAACTTGAAGGGTCTGCGGATGAAAAGAAGATCCGAACGGCATTGAAGGCAATCGGCATCAACTACGATAAGCTGACAGAGGATGAAAGAAAGCTGATAAAAAAGATCCTTTATAAAACGGCAATGCTAAAACCGGGGACACTTGCAGGCAACCGGGGCAAGCACAGACGCTGATTATTTGCCCTGCAGCTTATAGGGTGCGCTGCTGCGGCAGGAAAGGGGAACGTACACCATTGGTTCCTCTGCAAGCCTGCGCTGGGTGGGCAGAGACTGTCAACTGCCACGCCCATCCGCGCATCCTTCTGCCGCAGAACAGGTGCTTGCCGGAGCCTCTCGCAGCCCCTTTTCCGCGTCAGCCGGAACCAAGGTGTAACACACTAGACTTTGCAGGCAAAGTCGTGTGCCAACGAGCGTTCCGCCGCTCTTTGGATTCTTCCCGGCAGGGCACTGGAAAATGGGGTGCCCTGATGCAGAGGCTCCGTCTTGACTGCGTGGGAAAATATCTGGGCACACGTCCAATCATAATTGGAAATACTGCACAAATGTGTTATACTCAGACAAGGAATTATACTAGAATCATAGGAAGATTAGTATATGGTCCGCTTTTTGGGATGAGAAGTGCGTTACAATAAAAAACACCGACGGAGGAAGTCGATATGCCTGAGAAAAAAGTTGTTGATGTCATGTGGGATGACAGTCCGGTGGATGTATCTGCCGAAGTGAATTTTATCTGGTCCATTGCAAATAAACTGCGCGGACCGTACCGCAGCGACAAATATAAGGATGTTATCATTCCGATGACAATCATCCGTCGCTTTGAGTGTGCTCTTGCACCTACCAAGCAGAAGGTCGTGGAGCAGTTCAAAGCAAATCCGAATTTTCCGGCAAAGGCGATGTACCGTATTTCCGGCTTCCAGTTCTACAACACCAGTGAATTTGACCTCGCAGAGCTTGTAAATGACGCAGACCATATTGCTGCCAATTTCAAGAGTTATCTGCAGGGATTTTCTGCGAATGTGCTGGAAATTTTGATGTCCAAGGAGCGCGGTTTAAACTTCGGAGAAGAAATCGACAAGATGGACAAAAACAACCGGCTGCTCTCTGTCGTTAAAGCATTTTCTGAACTTGACCTTGATCCTCGCACCATCGACAATGTGAAGATGGGGTATATTTTTGAAGATCTGATTCGCAAATTTTCTGAAAACGCTGAGGCTGGCGACCACTACACTGGACGAGATATCATCAAGCTGATGGTCAATATTCTTCTTGCTGAAGGGTGCGATGATATCTTCGATGACGGTAAGGTCATCACAATATTGGATCAGGCTTGTGGTACGGGTGGTATGCTGTCCACCGGCTTTAATTTTATTAAACGCTATAATCCCACGGCAGATGTGCGCCTGTTCGGGCAGGAAATCAACCCGGAGTCCTACGCCATGTGCCTTGCTGAAATGCTCATCAAGGGACAGAATGCCGAAAATATCTGCTATCAGGACACCATGAAAGCAGACCGCTTTAAAGGCACGAAAATGCGTTTTGTGCTGGAAAATCCTCCTTTTGGCACCGCTTGGGGCGGTAAAGATGCGGCTGAAGGCGTGGAAGATGCTGTCAACGCAGAATATCAGAAAGGTTTTGACGGCCGCTGGGGCGCAGGACTGCCCGGTTCCGGTGATATGCAGATGCTGTTCCTTCAGTCTGCCATTGATAAGATGGACGATAACCTTGGCCGTGCTGCCATTATTGAAAACGGCAGTCCTCTTTTCTCCGGTGGCGTAGCGTCCGGTGAGAGCCAGATCCGCCGCTGGATGCTGGAAAGCGATCTGATTGAGGCGATTATTGCGCTGCCTACTGACCTGTTTTATAACACCGGCATTGCTACATATATCTGGGTTCTCTCCAAGAACAAGCGCCCGGAGCGCAAGGGCAAAATTCAGTTGATTGATGCTTCTACGTTTTTCAAAAAACTGCGGAAAGCACTGGGTGATAAGAAAAATGAAATTTCTCCTGAGGATCGCAGCGCCATTACAAAGCTGTATGCGGATTTTACAGAGAATGAATATTGCAAGATTTACCCTAACGAGGAGTTTATTTACCGTGAGTACACGGTGATGCAGCCGCTTCAGCGCAGCTATGCTATTACGGAGGAACGCATTGAATCCATGCTTTCCAAGGGATCGCTATCTGCCTTGTATGACCAGTCCAAGGTGGACGAACTGGAAAATGCCGAAGAACTGACCGGCAAGGATCAGAAGAAGTTGGAGGTATATCAGGCAAATAAGCCGGTTTATGATGCCATTGTCGCCACACTGAAAGCGGCAGTTTCGGAGCAGATTTATAATTGCCCGGCAGAGTTTACTCCGGTGCTGTCCAAAGCACTGTTTGCGGTGACTGCCGACAAAAAGTTGCTGGAAAAGATTACAGACGGCCTTTCCGTTATGGATAAAAAAGCTGAGATTCAGCGGGATCGCAAGGGCAGCATCATCTACGACAAAGAAACCAAGGATACCGAACAGGTAAAATGGGAAGAGAATATCGAGGACTATATGGCAAGAGAAGTCCTGCCGCACATCCCGGATGCCGCCGCATTCTTCGAGGAGAACCTTAGCGCCAAGAAGCCTGTTATCAAAACCGGTGCAGAGATTCCGTTCACACGGTATTTCTATAAATATCAGCAGCCGACAGCAAGTGAAGAACTGGAAGCAAAGTTTTCAGAATTGGAACGGTCTGTCTCCGAGCGTGTCGCTAAATTGTTTGGGTAAGGCGGTAAAACTATGCGTGAAATGAAGGATAGTGGGATTGAGTGGATTGGGAAGGTGCCCGTTGAATGGAAAATTGATAATCCCCAATACCACTTTAGTCAGAGAAAAGATCGTGCGAAACAAGGCATGGTACAGTTGACTGCTTCTCAAAAATATGGGGTGATTACTCAAACCGAATACATGGAGAGGACAGGTGCAAATATAGTCACAGTTCAAAAGGACTTTGATATACTGAAACTCGTATGTGCTGGAGATTTTGTGATCCACATGAGGAGTTTTCAGGGGGGACTGGAATATAGTGAAAAGACCGGAAGCATTAGCTCTGCTTATGTTATGTTAATTCCAAGCAATACCATTCGTGAACCGAGATACTATAAGTGGTTTTTTAAGTCCAGCAACTATATTGATGCGTTAAGCAGTACCTCAAATCTGGTGCGCGACGGTCAGGCTATGCGGTGGTCGAATTTTATACAGTTACCAATACTGTTTCCGCCTGCAGAGGAACAACAGCGCATTGCTGATTTTCTTGATGCCAAATGTGCCGAGATTGACGCACTGACCGCCGACATCCAAACCCAGATCGACACGCTGGAGCAGTACAAGAGATCTGTTATCACCGAAACCGTCACCAAAGGGCTGAATCCCGATGCCGAGATGAAGGACAGTGGGATTGAGTGGGTAGGGAAGATGCCATTGGCATGGGATGCTGTCCCAAACAAATACCTAATGTACAAGGTTAAAAATATCTGCCCGGTTTATAACGGCGAAGATATTCTTTCACTCACTACAAACGGCGTAATTATTCGAGACCTAAATGGTGGCGGAAAGATGCCGACATCATTTGATGGATACCAGAAGGTCACTCCCGGCAATTTGCTTATGTGTTTGTTCGACATTGATGTAACGCCCCGGTGTATCGGCCTGGTAAAAAATTTTGGACTAACAAGCCCTGCATACAGTCAGTTTGTTATGAGGACTGGCGCATACGCGCCGTATTACTATTACTACTATCTAATGGTGGATTACACGAAAGAACTACTGCATATGGCAAAAAATCTACGTCATTCGCTGACAGAGGACCAGCTTGGTGCAATCAAAGCTCCAAATCCACCTTATGAGGAACAGGTTCAAATTGCGGAATTTCTCGATAAAAAATGTGTGGAAATCAATCTGGTTATCGAGGACAAGAATAGACAGCTTGCAACGCTTGACGAATACAAGAAATCACTCATTTTTGAGTATGTAACTGGAAAAAAGGAGGTACCCACATCATGAAAGTTGAATATGTAACATCACCTATTGGCGGAGGAACCGAACTTTATATTTCTGCCGCCGAGTATAAGCGAGTTAACAGCAAAGATGGGTGGAGTGACCGTCAAAACCTGATGTTTGCAGTACGATCCTATACTCAAACAAATCAAAGCAGGAATAAGATCAAGAGCAGAGATTTAGAAGAAGCGTTCCGACATATTAAAAAAGACGGAACCATTGTTCTTGCAACTAAATTGGCCGGGGAATTTGCGTGGTGTGAGATATATGTTATCACAGATAACAAAATTATTCCGGTTCTCACAAGCAGTGACGGTGAAAATGTTAACATCAACTATTCAGAAAAGACAAAACGAGAATTGAATCGTAAACCGTGAGATGAGGCATTGATAGACATGAATAATATCCTCTCAGAAAAAGAATATCAGCATTTCATCATGGACAGGCTTGTGCAGGACAATGGCTACATTGTCCGTAAGGCAACAAACTATGACCGCTTCTTTGCTATGGATCGGGAACTGCTGTTTCGATTTTTGAACGATACACAGCCGAATGAGATGGATGCGCTCCGCAAGATCTATAAAACGGATCTGGAGGATACGATTGTCGGTTTCATCAATGCCGAGGTCACCAAAGCGCGCGGTAGCTTGTTGGATGTGCTGAAGCATGGCATAGAAATCTCCAACATGAAGCTGGAACTCATGTATACCAAACCCGCTACTACCTTTAACCGGGAACTGCTGGCAAAGTATGAAAAGAATATCTTTTCCGTTATGGAGGAGGTCTGGGCAAGCGACAAAGAGCGCGTTGATCTGGTGATTTTCCTGAACGGTCTTGCTATCATGTCCTTTGAACTGAAATGCAATGCTGCAGGTCAGTCCTATCAGGATGCCATCTATCAGTATCGTGTTGACCGTGACCCGAAAACCCGTCTGTTCTGGTTTAAAGCAGGTTGCCTTGTGAACTTCGCTATGGACCTGGAACAGGTCTATATGACCACTAAACTCGCAGGCAACGCCACCTTCTTCCTGCCGTTCAACATGGGCAACGGTGAAGGGGTCAACGCCGGTGCGGGAAACCCGACCTTCAAAGACAAATACAGCGTGTCCTATATGTGGGAGGATATTCTGACCAAGGATACCGTCCTTGATCTCATCAGTAAGTTCATCTTTATCGAAACTAAGGAAAGCAAGGATGAGCTGACAGAGAAAACGAAAAAATCCGAAAATGTCATATTCCCTCGGTATCATCAGTTTGATGTGATCCGCAAACTGCTGGGTGATGTCCGTGATAATGGCACAACGCAGAATTATCTGATCCAGCACAGCGCAGGCTCCGGCAAAACGAACTCTATCGCATGGCTGGCGCACCGCCTGACTTCTCTGCACGATGCGGATAATAAAATCATCTTTGACAATGTTGTGATCATCACTGATCGAGTTGTGGTTGATCGTCAGCTGCAGAAAGCGATTATGGGCATGGAGCATAAAGCGGGGCTTATCCGTGTCATGGACGATAAGTGCAACTCGGCAGACCTTGCCATTGCTCTGAACGGCAATACGAAAATCATCGCCACTACAATTCAGAAATTCCCGTATATTGTAGACAGTGTTGCCGGGCTGAAAAACAAGCATTTTGCGGTTATTATCGATGAGGCACATTCCTCCACGGCAGGTAAGGACATGGCAGCGGTCACAAAGTCGCTGGGTGCAGGAGAACAAGAAGGCATCGATGTGGAAGATATGATTACGGGTGAAATCCGCAGAAACGGCAAACAGGCGAATGTTTCCATGTTCGCTTTCACCGCCACCCCCAAGCCCACAACGATTCAATTGTTTGGTCGACTGAACACCAAAGGGCAGCGTGAGGCGTTTCATATCTATTCTATGAAACAGGCCATTGAGGAGGGCTTTATCCTTGATGTGCTTCAGAACTATACCACTTATGATACCTTTTATCAGCTGAACAAGGAGATTGAAGAAGATCCTCGATGCAAGACTGCTGATGCAAAGCGGCAAATTGCGCGGTTTGTGGAACTGCACGAGACGAACATTGCACAGCGTGTAGAGGTTATCATTGAACATTTCCGCACAACAGTGATGCCGGAACTTGGCGGTATGGCAAAGGCAATGGTCATCACTGCTTCCCGGCAGGGCGCGGTCAAATACCGTCAGGCGTTTGAGAATTATACAAAGAAAAAAGGCTATACCGATATCAAAGCTTTGGTTGCATTTTCTGGCAAAGTAAAGCTCCCGGACGATGAAACCGAATATTCCGAGGCTTCCATGAACGGTTTCCCGGAGGATCGTCTGACAAAAGAATTTGATAAGGACGAATATCAGGTACTTCTGGTTGCGAATAAGTATCAGACCGGGTTTGACCAGCCGAAACTCTGCGCTATGTATGTTCTCAAAAAGCTGAAGGGCGTATCTGCTGTTCAGACGCTTTCCCGCCTGAATCGTATTTGCCCGCCGTTCGAGAAGAAAACCTTCGTGCTGGACTTTGCAAATACATACGAAGATATCAAAGCGGCATTTTCACCGTACTATACGACTACGCTGCTCTCCACTTCCGTAACGCCGACGGCGATTTATGATCTGGAAGCTCAAATCGATGCGTACACCGTGCTTGACCCGGATGATATCGAAAAAGCCAACGAGCTGCTGTATAAGAAGAATATATCTGCCAAGGACAAGCAGAAGCTGACGTTTTACTCTAAACGGGCAAAGAATATGATCGAAAAATACGATCTTATCAAACAGCACGAGATCGTATCTGCGATGCGGCACTTTGTCCGATTCTATGAGTTTCTGTTGCAGGCATCCTGTTTTGAGGATACTGATCTGCACAAGAAATACAACTTTATCACATATCTTCTGGCCTATATCAACATCAAACATCCGGGCGGTGGATACAACCTAGACGGAAAGATTAAGGCAACCAATTTTGTTCAGAAAAAGGTCGAGGAACATACAACGTCAAACCTTGTTGCACAGCCAGTGGTGAAATTGCCGACTGCCGAAAGTTTCGGGCTTACTGAAGCAAAAGAGGAACGGCTTTCAGAGATCATTGCGGAGATCAATAGCCGTACCGGAAAGGCCTATAACAATGATGTGGCAGTTAAGGCTATGTTACAGATCAGGGACATCCTTTTAAAATCGGATAAACTGAAAACCAGTGCGCGAAACAATACCGTCAAAGACTTTGAATTTTCTTATTTTGATGATATTGACGATGCCTTGATTGAAGGATTAGAACAGAATCAGGATTTCTTCTCACTTCTGCTAAGCAATGAAGAAATCAAACGGCAGGTGCTCGGTATTTTTACAGAAGAAATATATAAGAGCTTGCGGGAAGCTTAATGTAAAATAGTATATGAGGTAGAGTGGAGGTGAGATACAGGACACGCAATGATGGACGATGAATTTAGAACGCTGGGATAATAATTCATTATGGAGGAATTATGAATATTTCACCTGACGATTTTAAAAAGATTGGTATAGATAGTTCTGCAATTCAGAGTAAAAAAGAGCAGACTACTTATAAAATAAAATATGTTACGCGATATGTTCGGCAATGGGCGATTGTTGAAGCAGGAAGGAAAACTATTAGCCAAATAAACTTTATTGATTGCATGTGCAATGCTGGAATATATAAAGATGGCGATTTTTGTACAGGAATGGAAGTTATTAATATCTTTAATGAACTGGCTCAAGATCCACGTTACGCATCGAAAAAGTTTGTGGTTTTTCTGAATGATTTGCGAGAGGATAGAATAAATAATTTTATAAGTATAATTAACGGAACCGTTAAGAAAAGCAAAAACTTAAAGATATTTACTGCCCATGCAGATGTTAATTACATACTGGATGACATTGCAAATGCGACTCCACTTCACAGAGAATTGTTTAAGTATGGAAGCTGTAGCCTAATATATGTGGATCCATATAGCTTTGGTACTGTTCAAATCCCCAAACTCCATAATATTTTGAAGGACAACTACTGTGAATTACTTTTCAACTTTTTTACGAGTGACTTTAATCGCAATAAAAATCAAGATCGAGGTCGGATACAGCGATGTCTAGGAGATTTGAAACCAAAAGATAGAAAGCAAGTGGTTGATGATGTGGTTCGGGCTTTAAAAGTTGGAAAAATTAAATATGTCTATTTGTATTCTTTCCGCACGGTAACAAATGCGGAATTGTACCAGATACTTTACGCGACACCAAGTTTGAAAGGACTTAAAGCCCTTAAAGATAGCATCTGGGATGTGTTTGATGGCGAAGAATACCATCGAAATCATTGCGATAGCGGGCAGTTGTCGATGTTTACAACCGAAGATATAAAAGCACTGAATCTGCAAGAATATGAGTTGGAAGCTCAAAACATTGTATATGAAGCATTCAAGGGGAAGACTGTGCCGTTTTTAAAGATTGAAGAAAAAATTCTTGTAGAAACCATGCTTAGAAGTTCCCAAATTATAAAGCACGTGTTAAAGCCGATGATAGCTGAAGGAAAAGTAAGAAAACATAATGATGCAGGAAAAACCAATTTTACAGAGGATAATTACACATTTATATGAGTGAAAAAAAAGTACATGAAAATATCAGAAAAAGCCTGATATACAAAACGGCTGTTGAATACGGCGATTATACGTTGAACCATGTGACAGGTTGCTCACACGGCTGTAAATATCCTTGTTATGCTTACATGATGGCTAAGCGGTTTAAAAAAGTGGAGGACTATGAGGAGTGGATTCAACCGAAACTGGTTGATAACATTTTTCCGCTTTTATCAAAGGAACTGCCTAGATACAAGGATAAAATAAAGACGTTGCATCTTTGCTTTTCGACTGACCCATATATGTATGGACATCCCGATATTTGCAATGCGAGTACACAAATTATTGAGAAAGCAAACGTTTTTGGAGTTCATTGTTCGGTGCTGACAAAAGGCATTTTGCCAGTAGAACTTGCAAAAATGCCGTTAAAAAATGAGTACGGCATAACAGCTGTTACGCTTGACGAGGATTTCCGAAAAGAGATGGAGCCGGGTGCGGCACCGATGGAAGATCGTATTAGCGCGCTAGAAGCACTAAGCAAACAGGGATGCTATACATGGATTAGCATTGAACCGTATCCAACCCCCAATATTCATGAGCAAAATCTCGAACAGCTTTTGGAACGAGTATCTTTTGCGAATCGAATTATTTTTGGAAGACTACATTACAATAAGCAGGTAACAGCGTATAAAGGTTATCAAGATTTTTATAATGCTTGCGCTAAAAAAGTTATAGCGTTTTGCGAAGAACGAAAAATAGCCTATCATATTAAAAAGGGAACGTTTGTGGAATAAGAACCGATTTTGAGAAGGGAGGCCCCAACCATGACCGAACAAGCGCTCCGTAAAATGATTACTGCCGGGGAGAGCACCCGGCAGGAGTTTAAGTCATGGGTGAAGTGCAAGGACTACCGGCAGCGGAAAGAGTTGGCGGTAAAAAGTGCGGTTGCGCTGGCAAATACAAAGGGCGGCGTTCTGCTGTTTGGCGTGGAAGATGACGGCACCATTACGGGCTGCCCCAAGAGTGACCCGCAGGCACTGATGGAAGCCATCTACGATATGACCCGACCAAGCCTGTTTACCGAAATCGAGCCGGTGGAAACCTCTGACGGCGTGGTGCTGGTGGTATCGGTGGAGAAATCCAATTCTCATGTTGCCACCACCGGCGGCATCTATTACAGACGGCTGGGGAACGTGACGAAGCCTGACTACCCGGCAAACGATGTGTACTCCCCTGCCGATAACCCGGACTTTTCGGCAAAGATCGTGGAGGGGGCATCCGAAAGCGACATTGACCTGCTGGAAGTGTACCGCCTGAAAGAAAAGCTGCGGATTCGGGATGCAGGCTCTGCCCTGCCGGATTTGGCAGATACCACCTTTCTGGACAACCTGAACCTGATCCGCATGGACAAGGACGAAGTGCGTGTGACGGTGGCAGGGCTTCTGTTTGTGGGCAAGGCGACCTCCCTTGCGCGGCTGCTGCCGCAGGCAGAGGTGATCTACCTCCATTACAGCGACGAAGCACAGACGGAGTACGACAACCGCATGGATATGCAGGAGCCGGTGATCTCGATTCTGGATAAGCTGACCGAGCGCATCCGCACCTATAACCGCCTGACCAATGTGCAGGTGGGGCTGTTCCGGCTGGAGGTGTACGATTTCTCCGAAGCGGTTTTTCAGGAGGCGTTGCTGAATGCGCTGGCGCACCGCTCCTATGAGGATATGGCACCGATCTATGTCAAGCACTACCCCACAAAGATCGTGATTGAGAACCCCGGCGGCTTTCCGGGGGACATCAACGAAAGCAACATCATCACCCACCAGTCCATTCCCCGGAACAAGCTGATTGCCATGACCCTTCAGCATCTGAAGTATGTGCAGCGTTCCGGGCAGGGTGTGGACATTATGTTCCAGAGTATGCTCACCGAGGGCAAACCTTACCCGGAGTATGCCAGCACGCCCAACTCCGTCCGGCTGACCCTTCGCAGCACGATGGAGAATCAGAGCTTCGTGCGTTTCATCGCAGAGACACAGGATAAGCGGTCCAAGATGTTCACGCTGTCGGAGCTGATGATTCTGCACTATCTGCGGGAGCACCAGAAAATCACCCTGAAGCAGGCGGCAAAGACGATTCAGGAAACCGATGACAACGCCCACAAGGTTCTGAACGCTCTCCGAGACGAGGGGCTTTTGGAACTCAACGGCAAGACCTATATGCTGTCCCTCAAGGTCTACGAAACGGTGAAAACCGATGTGGCCTATGTGCAGGATAAGACGGTCAGCCAGATTCAGGCAAAGGATCGGATTCTTGAATATCTGAAGCATAAGCCGTCGATTACGAATCAGAAAGCACAAGAGCTGTGTGGATACACAAAAGATCAGGCATACCGTATTCTCCGAAAGCTTGTAGAAGAAGGGAAGATTGAAGTAAAAGGAGCAGGGCGCGGAAGAAGATACTGCTTAAAAGAAAATCAGCGATAAAAACACGCGCCGCGCGATTATTACGCGCAAAGAAACGCGCGATTTTCTTGGGAAAGAGCAAAAAATGACTGCAATTCGATAAAAACTGAAATCGTCAATCGCGCGCCGAAACGCGCGCCGCGCGATTAGCGATTTTGCCGCGCGTTTTCTAAGGCTCAATCTTCCAGCCTGCCGTGATTACACCCCAATAACAGGTAGTGCTCCATCTCCCCTCTCAGCACCATCTGCGCGTACTCCAAGGGCTTGTTGTACAGCAGCCAGTCCAGCTCTGCCCGCTGTGCAGGGGTATTGCCGTACTCGTCCTCAATGGCGATGCAGTTGATGTCAACAGCAGAGCCATCCTCGAACCGGGCTTCTACCCGGTTGGTGTCCATGTTGTAGCTGCAGGAAAGCAATTTTGTCATAATAGTATCCTCCAAGACTTGATTTTTGGCGTGCGGTCACTCGAACCAATGCCGTCAAGTCGTTGTCGGATAGCCTGCGGGTCCCAACCCGTAGGAATGTCTACCGTGGAAGCTGTAACCGAAAGATTTCATGGCTTTTTTGTTTTGTAAGCCATGGCTGCACGGTTTCTGCACGGTGGGTGTTATCCATGTCCGATGATGTAGGGCGCTGTATTGCATTGCAATCAGTGCCCTTTTTCTTAGTGTGAAAATGTAAAAGACCAACTGTATATTTCAGGCTTCGGAAAGAAGCTTCCCCTCCTCCAGCATCTTTTTCACCTCGCGCAGGTCTTTGCACTCGGCGGTGTACAGACGGCGCATCTCGTCGTCGGCGGGGGCAAGGTCCGGCACCATCACGGTGACAAAGCCGCCCCGCGCACCGGCCCGCACGCCGTTGTAGCTGTCCTCCAGCACCAGCGTTTCAGCCGGGGCTGTGCCCAGTGCCTTTGCGGCTGTGAGGAAGATCTCCGGGTCCGGCTTTGACGAGCTGAACTGTTCGCCGGAGATGAGGGCCTTGAAGTGGCTGGTCATGTTCCAGTTGTTGAGGTGCCGCAGGATGGATGCCATCCGGCTGGAGGAAGCCACTACCATGGGAATGTGCTGCGCTTCCAGATAGGCGATCAGTTCATCCAGACCCGGCTTTTTGGGCGGCGGTGCCTGAAAGGCCGTCTCTGCCTGCGCGTGCAGGGCATCCATGATGGCATCGGTGTCGCAGTCCGGGCCGTAGAAGCGGCGCAGCACGGCCCGCATGGAATCGCCTGCCGAGCCGCGCGCGGCAGCGTCCAGCCCTTCCTTATAAGGAAGACCCAGTGTGGCCAGTGCGGGCTTCCACAGGGTGGCCCAGATGCGCTCGGTGTCGAACATCAGCCCGTCCATATCAAAAATAACACCTTTTATCATTGTGCAAAAGCTCCTTTCTGAGCCTGTAAGATTCGGCTTATGCCTTCATTGTATCATATTTTGGGCAGTTTGCACATGGAAAAGCAGGCAATTTAGCGCAACTTAACCTGTCCAAAGATGAAAGATTTTTCGTTTCCTTGTAAATCACATTCATATTATTATAATAGAAAACAACATTCGGTGTTTGCGGGCGCATTTTCACTCGCTGCGCCCGAGATCAGGAAAGAGGGAAAATAAATCATGTTGGATATCAAGATCACCCGTACCACTGCTCCGAAGGCAAAGCCTGACGAGAGCAATCTGGGTTTTGGCAAGAAGTTCACCGACCATATGTTCGTGATGGATTACACCGAGGGCGAAGGCTGGCACGATGCCCGCATCGTCCCCTACGGCCCCTTTGAACTGGACCCGGCTACTGTCGTGTTCCACTACGCGCAGGAGATCTTTGAGGGCATGAAGGCATACCGCACGGCCGATGATACGGTCCAGCTGTTCCGCCCGGACTGCAACGCAAAGCGTTTCCAGGACTCCGCCGACCGTCTGTGCATCCCCAAGATCCCTGTGGAGGACTACATTCAGGCCGTTGAAACTCTGGTGGACGTGGACCGTGACTGGGTGCCCCATTCCGATGGTGCTTCCCTGTATATCCGTCCCTTCATTTTTGCAAACGACGTGGGTCTGGGCGTGCACGCTTCCAAGCACTACATTTTCTGCATCATCTGCGCTCCCTCGGGCGCTTACTATGCCGAGGGCATCAACCCCGTCCGCATCTATGTGGAAGACGAGTACATCCGTGCCGCTCCCGGCCTGACCGGCTTCACCAAGTGCGGCGGCAACTATGCTGCTTCCATCAAGGCCGGTGAGCTGGCCGAGGAGCAGGGCTACGCACAGGTGCTGTGGCTGGACGGCGTGGAGAAGAAGTACGTCGAGGAAGTTGGCAGCATGAACATCATGTTCAAGATCGACGGCAAGGTGTACACCGCTGCTACCGTCGGCACCGTTCTGCCCGGCGTTACCCGCCGCAGCTGCATCGAGCTGCTGAAGGACTGGGGCTATGAGGTCGTCGAGGGCAAGATCGCCATTGCCGACATCATGGCTGCTGCCCGCGAAGGCAAGCTGGAAGAGGTGTTCGGCACCGGTACCGCCGCTGTCGTCTCCCCCGTCAAGGAGCTGGTCTGGAAGGGCGAGCACGCCTACATCGGCGACGGCAAGATCGGCCCTGTCACCCAGAAGCTGTACGACACCATGACCGGTATGCAGTGGGGCAAGATCCCCGATACCAAGGGCTGGATCGTGCCTGTTGAGAAAAAGAACTGATCCCGATTCTCCGGAGAGAACCTTTTTATTCAGAATAGCAGCAAACGCCGCCAGGCCTCCGCTCGGCGGCGTTTGCCGTATATTAGGATAACGTCCTCGCCCTCTCCGTCAAAACTCCAAAATTTCCCGGCGCAATTGCTTTCTGTGCCCTGCAGTGCTAAACTGAAAACAGAACAGCGGCCTGCATTGCGGCAGGCGTGCGGGAAAGATTGAGAGGAATGGACCCATGGTCAAAAAATGGAGCGTGAGCTACCCTGCTGTCAACGGCACCGAGCAGCGCAGAGCATATGTTTATCTGCCCACGATGTATGAAGCTGACCCCGACCGCCGGTATCCGGTGCTGTATATGTTCGACGGCCAGAACGTCTTTTTTGACGAGGATGCCACCTTTGGCAAAAGCTGGGGCGTGGCCGATTATCTGGACTACACCGACACCCCTCTGATCGTGGCGGCGGTGGAGTGCAACGCCGGAGCCAACAACGAACGGCTGGTGGAGTATTCGCCCTACCGGTTCGACGACCCGCAGTTCGGCCACTTCGACGGCACGGGTCAGGCCACCATGAGCTGGTATATCCACCGGTTCAAGCCCTTCATCGACCGCAGCTTCCGCACCCTGCCCGACCGGGAGCACACCTTCATCGGCGGCAGCAGCATGGGCGGCCTGATGAGCCTGTACGCCCTTTTGCAGTACAACGACACTTTCAGCCGTGCGGCGGCGCTGTCACCGTCCATCTGGGTGTCGCCGGAAAAGCTTTCCGGCCTTGTGGGCCGGGCAAAGCTGGAGCCGGGCACCGTGCTGTACATGGACTACGGCTCCAGCGAGATGGGCAACCACGACGGAATGCGCTGCGGCTTTGCAGAGATGTGCGCAAAGGTCATGACCCGGGGCATCCACCTTACCAGCCGCATCGTGCCCGGCGGCACCCACAGCGAAGCCAGTTGGGAAAAACAGCTGCCCTTTATGTTCCATACTCTGATGTATGAGGTGGAGGAGTAAACCCTAAAAGGAGGAAACACCATGGAAATGCAGTATTTTAAGGACTACAGCCCGGCGCTGGGCCGCGACATGGAGTGCAAAATTTACGGCCACGCAGGCCGCCCGATGCTGTACATCCCCTGTCAGGATGGCCGCTTCTTCGATTTTGAGAACTTCCACATGAACGATACCCTTGCCCCATGGATCGATGCTGGTAAGATCATGGTGATCTCCATTGATACCATGGACAAGGAGACCTGGTCCGACACGCAGGGCGACCCCTATTGGCGCATTCGCCGCTATGAGCAGTGGCTGCGCTACATCGTGGAGGAGGCTGTACCCAAGATCCAGTATCTGGCCAAGGAGCGCAACGGCTGGGACGACCTGCCCGGTGTCATTGCCTTTGGCTGCAGTCTGGGTGCCACCCATGCGGTCAACCTGTACCTGCGCCGCCCGGATGTGTTCTGCGGCTGTCTGGCCCTCAGCGGCATCTACACGGCCCACTATGGCTTCGGCAATTATATGGACGAGCTGGTGTACATGAACTCGCCCGTGGACTACATGAAGAACTTCCCGGAGGATCACCCCTACATGCAGCTGTTCCGCAGCCAGAAGGCGGTCATCTGCTGCGGTCAGGGCGACTGGGAGCAGCCGGACACCACATGGTTCCTCAAGCGCATCTTCGAGGCCAAGAACATCCCCATCTGGGTAGACCTGTGGGGCCACGATGTGAACCACGACTGGAACTGGTGGTATAAGCAGACTGCATATTACATGCCCTACGTGCTGGGAGAGCAGTAAACAGGGAACTCCCCCAGTCTGCTTCGCAGACAGCCCCCTCATGGAGGGGGCCTTGTAAAAGCTCTCCGCAACGGAAAAAGGCCCCCCCGGAGGGAGCTGGCACGGCGAAGCCGTGACGGAGGGAGTTTTTATAGAGGAAAGAGGAATCATAAAACCATGCAGAATTTTATTTTTATTTCGCCCAACTTCCCCACCAACTACTGGCAGTTCTGCCGTGAGCTGAAAAACAACGGCATGAATGTGCTGGGCATCGGCGACCAGCCCTACGATGAGCTGAAGCCGGAGCTGAAGGACAGCCTGAACGAGTACTACAAGGTGGGCAGTCTGGAAAACTACGACGAGGTCTACCGCGCCGTGGCCTTCTTTGCATTCAAGTATGGCCGCATCGACTGGCTGGAGTCCAACAATGAATACTGGCTGGAGCGGGACGCAGCCCTGCGCACCGATTTCCACATCACCTCCGGCTTCCAGACTTCCGATATGCCCCGCATCAAGTACAAGAGCAAGATGAAGGAGTATTACCAGAAGGCCGGCATCGCCACCGCACGCTACCACATGGTGGACGATTACGAGGGCTGCCGGAAGTTCATCGACGAGGTGGGCTACCCGGTGGTGGTAAAGCCGGATAACGGCGTGGGCGCATCCGATACCCACAAGCTGTCCAGCGACGAGGACCTGAAAAAGTTCCTCGTGCAGAAGACGGCCCATCACCCGGATGTGGAGTACATCATGGAGGAGTTCGTCCGGGCCGAGGTGAACAGCTACGATGCCATCATCGATGCCAACGGCAACCCCATCTTTGAGGCCGGCAACGTCAGCCCCATGTCCATCATGGATATCGTCAACGACAACGACAACTCCATCTACTACATCATCAAGGACCTGCCCGAGGACACCCGCGCTGCAGGCCGTGCCGCCGTCAAGAGCTTTGGCGTCCGGAGCCGCTTCATCCACTTTGAGTTCTTCCGCATGACCGAGAATCAGGCCAGCATGGGCAAAAAGGGCCAGATCGTGGCGCTGGAGGTCAACATGCGCCCCTGCGGCGGCTTTACCCCGGACATGATCAACTTTGCCCGCTCCACCAACGTCTACAAGATCTGGGCGGACATGATCGCCTTTGGCGGCACCGATATGCCGGTGGGCGAGCACTTCTACTGCCCGTTTGCAGGCCGCCGCGACGGCAAGCACTTTGTGTACAGCCACGAGCAGATCATGCAGAAGTACCAGCAGAACATGCGCATGGTGGACCGCATCCCGGATGCTCTGAGCGGTGCCATGGGCAACCAGATGTACGTTGCCACATTCTCCACCCGCGAGGGCATGGAGCAGTTCTACGCCGACGTGCTGGCCACCACCGACGACAACAACGCCGCTGTACAGAAGGAACTGAGCAGCATTCTGGCTCTGGGCGAGCCGGAGACCGCCCCGGCCCCAAAGCCCGCCGCTCCTGCCGCTAAAAAGGCATGCACCACAAAGAAAAAGTAAGAATACGCTCAAACAGCCCCGGGACGGCATCTGCCGCCCGGGGCTGTTGTTATATTGCAAAAAAATGGTCACCTGTTCTGAGCGAAATGACAAATTTTTTCAGATTGGTTGACAAGATGCGG
>UMIO01036883.1_pt1 | contig 23701 bp, 24 predicted proteins | sample 1965821 | NCBI WGS metagenome assembly UMIO01 (sample SAMEA4836127, study PRJEB28245) | human gut metagenome | biome: gut microbiome; material: fecal sample | place: Denmark | collected 2008
TTCCACACCCCGAGGCACAGCTTCGCAACGCTCTGTCTTACAGCGGGTATTGACATATATACGACCAGCCAGCTGCTCGGCCATACCACTATCCGGCATACCCAGCGTTACGCCAGGATCATCAACACAAAAAAAGAAGAAGCCGTCTCACTGTTCGACGGCGTATTTGAATGAAAAAACAAGTCAGTCAGTCAGAGGGTGTATATATTTAGAGTGACTAACCGGAATTTTGCAGACAGGCCGTTCAGGTCAGTCAGTCAAGGTGTGTATATATTTATACCGACCGAACCGATGTTACCTTTGTTGACGATACTCTTGCCAATACCTTATATCTTTGTGGATATATGGATCGGGCAGGCTTCTCCACCACTTCCATAAATAAGGTTTTCATGGATATGATGAGACAGTTTCTCCGGACGGGAATCTGTTTTTGTATATACTATCAATATAAATTATTCATTAACAACATCCGAAGTATGGAAGTAAATCCATTCATCCGAAAACTCGCTTCTTTTTTTAAAGGAAAAGGAGTTTTCATGTCGGTCCGTTAAAAGTGATGCGGGACTGGGCCACCTGCGCCAACTGTTGCTGGAAGCGCACAGAGAGTATCAGAACTATGTTGTCACAGGTGTAATGACACAGAGAGTGTTCGCCTTGCAGTTCCTCGACGGCCATCATTATACCGATGAGAAAAATGCTGCAGGCAACAATATCCACCGCAAGGCATTGGGGGCAGTCGGCATCCTCCTGCAGGAAAGAACCGATCTTGTAAAACGTTTCTTCTCCGAGCCTTCCCTGGAAGCCTCGGACATAGATAAGATGATAGTTCTTGTCTATACCGAAAGCCGGGTTGACGAACACCCCGAACATGTAACATTCAAGACGGCATATATCGGACAAGTGCAGGAACTGAAGCTGTCCTGTGTGATCAGAGCAGAAGATATGCCTTTGCTTGCCGATTGTGCCAATGGTGCCGGTTTTTTCCAGAAGAAAGTCACGGTGCAGGAGATGAACGACCTTATGAGCGGCACTCTGAGCATACCGTTGGTGGCAGGCAATCTCATGTGCATTTCCTATTTCTTCGATTGTCTCAGTGCCATGAACCTTATAAGCCACCGTTGGCAGACAGTCCTCGGACGTAGCGGTTCCATCTTGCTGCAAGGAAAGAACAAGCCGCAGTCGCGTTCAAATTACTCTTCCGCACTTAGTCGTGCAAGGAGTACCGGCATATTTACCCACAAAGATGACATAGACATCCTGATGAAACATATTCGTGATAAATATGTCCAATAATCGGTCAAATCCTTAAGTGATAGTGATATTTTGAGTGAGACTTTGCAAGTGTCACTCAAAATATTGCTTTCAATACCCGTTTGCATTGTTCCTTTGCAGTCGAAAGCTTTCAACACGTGGGGCGACGGCTCTGAATGTAGAATCAAAAAGCAAAGAAACAATGAACGAACAACAACAGATTATCACGGATTCCCAATGGGGAGAGCTGTGTTCCGTCAAGCTCGACAAATTGCTGTCGCGTGTTGACCAGCTCATCGGGATGCTTTTCCATCTGAAAGGCACGTTTACGGTAGAGGATGCAGCCTTGTATCTTGGTATCACTCCCAGTCACCTGTACAAACTCGTGCGCAAGTATGACATCCCGCACAGTCGTCCGACCAACGGACGCATCTTCTTCAGCAAGGAAGAACTTGACAAATGGGTGAAGTCTCGCATGGACATCGAGACCGATACCGCCATCATCAATGAGACCGAACCACAGCATGAGTGTTACTATTAAAGAGAGGGAATGGTTATGACATCAGAATTTATAGCCACCCTCCAACGGGTGGAGAACGTGAGTCATCTGCTCTCCAAAATGGGAGAAAGCACTGTTGACGAAGCGGTGCAGCGCATCGAATCCATTTGTGCGTTCATGGAGCGTTACGGCGACCTTGGTGAGATATTCGAGCATTTCAAGGAACTTGAGTCAAAACTCTTCATGTGCCGTGAGTTGCTGACCGTCGAAGAGGCGGCGGAATATATCGGGGTATCGAAAAGCCAGATATATCTTATGACCTCCAACAGGGAGATAACCCATTTCAAACCCCGCGGTAAGTTCATATACATTGAGCGCAAGGAACTTGATGACGTACTTCGCCGTAATGTCATCTACTCCAAGCATGAGATGAACCGCAGGGCGGCAGCCGAAACAATGTCGGACTTGTCCAAAGGAAACCGCAAAACCAGGAAAGGAACTGAGAAATGAAGATAGAAGAAATCCCATTCGACAGGATATTCCCGGAAAAGCAGGAGCTTACGCCACAGGAAAAAGCCAACCGTGAGAAATTCAAGAAATTCCTTGAATACGTCAGAATCCGTGCCACAGACCGCTATGTCTTTCCGCCGGAGATACTGACAGTCGATGAAATCACGGTGGCTACAGTGGGTAATTTCAGTGCGTCAGTCGGCAAGCCTAAATCGAGAAAGACATTCAATGTAAGTGCGATAGTAGCCGCATTGATTTCAGGGAAAGAAGTGCTGCATTACCGCGCCAAGCTGCCCGACGGCAAGACAAAAGTGCTGTATATCGACACCGAACAGAGCCGCGTGCATTGTTTCAAAGTGCTTCACCGCATACTGAAGATGGCGGGGTTGCCGTCCGACAGTGACGCTTCATCGTTGGATTTTCTGATGCTCAGGGAGTTTACACCGCAACAACGCCGCAACATCATTAATTCCACACTGGAAGTTGACAGCCAAATCGGTTTCGTGGTCATCGACGGCATCCGCGACCTGATAAACGATATTAACTCGCCGGGGGAATCCGTCGATATCATCAACGACCTCATGAGGTGGACAAATATGTACAATATCCACATTCATACAGTGTTGCACCTTAATAAAAGCGATGACAACACGCGAGGCCACATCGGTACGGAATTGAACAACAAGGCCGAAACCGTAATGAAGGTCATCAAGAGCGAGATAAATCCGGAAGTAAGCGAGGTGCGCCCGATGATAACGAGGGAAAAGGAGTTCTCGAACTTCGCTTTCCGTATCAACGAAGACGGGCTGCCGGAGGATATTCCGGGGTTCAGCAGTGCCGAAGAAGAACGGGTGACATTCGAGAACATCACCCTGTCGCAGCACAAGGAGATACTCGGTTCCGTGTTCGCCGGAGGTACGGTAAAGGGTTACAACGAGCTTGTGAACAAACTCAGGGAACAATATGCGGAGGCAGGCTGCAAACGCGGGCGCACATCCTTTGTGCTGTGGCTCAAGCACCTTATGACAAAGGGCATTGTCGTTAAGGAAGGCAGGGAATACAGGTACAGCCAGGACAAAATATCGGAGTTGAGAAGTTGAACATGGCGATAAATTTCGGAGAGATCAAGAGAATTGACATCATTGTCTTTCTTGAAAGGATAGGCATACATCCTGTCCGCAACTATCAGGCATACGCGCTTTTCCATGCCCCGTACCGTGAGGACAGGCATCCGTCGTTCAAGGTCAGCCGCAAGAAAAACCGCTGGTATGACCTCGCCACGATGTGTAGCGGCGACATCATCGACCTCGGCAAGCTGCTTTACAACACCAACGACATCATGGAAGTAATCCGGCATATCCAGAACTACACCACGGCGGAGCTTGTCATCAGTGAGCGCATACCGTCCGAACTGCACGACGAGCGTGCCGGCACGTTCCGTGATGTGAGCGTGAGACCGCTTTCAAACGGCAAGCTGTTGTCATATCTCGGTTCCAGAGGCATAGACAATACCGTTGCGACCGAGTTCTGCCGTGAGATACATTTCTCGCTCGGATGCCGTCACTACTACGGTATCGGTTTCGGAAATGTCCAGGGCGGCTATGAGGTGAGGAATCCTTTCTTCAAGGGAACGGTCGGGCAAAAGGATGTATCGCTTATACAAATGGGTAATGGCAATGACCTGTGTACCGTCTTTGAGGGATTCATGGATTTTCTGTCCTATATGACTTTGTGCCGTCGGTCGGATTTCACACCGTTTGCCGAGACGATGGATTTTGTGGTGCTGAACTCCGTTTCCAATCTTCGCAAGGCTATGAAATGGCTCGCTCCTTATTCGACCGTCACCTGCTGCCTCGACAATGATGATGCCGGGCGCAGGGCTGTGGATGCACTTAACGAAGCCCGTGACGGGATACATGACGCATCGGGTGTCTATGAGGGGTACAAAGACCTTAACGATTTCCTCCGTGGCAAGCGTTTTTGTCCCTGACTTTTGTTCTTACTATGTAAAGTTCCCAGCCCTATATTTCTGAATTAAATGGAAATATAAGGCCGGGAATGGTGCTATTGATTGTCAAAAGAGTGATAGCTGTTTATATTTCTGTACATCACATAATGCGACCAAAGGTTTCCATAATTCTTCTTTAATGCCTGCATCATTCATAAATTTCTCGGTCCTTTCCCTATCCTGATTGGAATACACACTGATTTCCCATTGTACCTTATTCGTGTTGATATGGGCAATAGCGGCATTTAAATAAGGGATATCAATACCGGAAAAAGAAAATCCAAACACATGGATTGTCTCAATTTCGCCAAAGCTCTCCCAGATAGAACGATTGTCAGAAATAATCTGTGAAACATTTTTTTGTAACGAAGCTATTTGAGATATAGCGACTTCCTGTGTCTGTTGCGTTATAAAATCGCTTTGAGATGAATACCATTCCACCAATTCCTGTTCATCGAGATTTGTTGGAGGCTGAGGTTGATTCATTTCGAAATTCTCTTTAATTTCTGCATAATTTTTTCCGTGTCCTAATATAAGTTCGTCATCTCCAACCATACCATGTATATGTATTACTTGATTATTAGGAATCCGGTACACATCTTCCAAAGTCCTAGTATAATTAAATGTGATAAACAAAGAGTCTTTCCGTATAAGATGGATTCGTTTTGTACAATCCGCCTTATCAAGAGAGGCAATCCAAGCATTAAAAGTGCGTTTTATATGATATATCAAAGTACTCAGTTCGTTTTCGGCTGTAATTTCCGCAGTATGATAGTCTCTGTCTCGGAAATCATCTTTTGAAAAATCAGGATAATTCTCAACAACGATGTTATCAACGTAATCGTTGAGATCTATTTCAGAAAGCATATTCTCAAAATCGCTCCACCATTCTTTGGCTTCGTTTTCTTCTGTTGAAATTCCATATAAATCACATAATTGAAAATATATATCGGGTTCGTTTTCCTCAAGCCAGTTACAATAGTTTAAATAGCTGCTGTTTATACCATGATGAATATCAAAGCCATTACCTATGAAATACAAATGTTTAATGTTGGTACTATTATAATTCATTTTGCTATATTGTTTTGATTTATAATGCTCTAATCATAATAAGGGTGGTCATCTAGCGAAAGCTCATATTCCGTCGGTTCCCGATGCTTGTCCGCCTCAATAATCTCTGCAAGATGACGTATTGTGTATTCCGCCTCCTTTTTCTCCGCAGGGATATGGACAGCTGTATAATACGATTGTTTTCCGGGAATGAAATGTCGGTAACAAAATTCCATGCTGGAATCTTCGTAAACGATTGTGCGGTCAGGAATTTTCCCAGTAGCGTTGTTACGGTACTTTCCCCCGTCCGACATCGCTTTTCCGCAGTATCTGCATACTCTTTCCTATCCGTCAGAGACCTGTCACAGAGGTGTGAAGTTTCCGTTATGTTTTGTCTGTGCATTACAGACATATCACTGGAGTTACTGAGTGGCATATCGGCATCGGTGAGTTCCTCGGAGAGAGCCGTGAGGAAAGTTGCGGTTTTTCCGGGCATGGAAAAGGTACTTGCGAAGAAAACCGCTCCCGACACATGACCGCCCGCTGATTCAATCTGTTTTTTCAACTGTTTGAGACTCTTGCCGGAGGTAATGACATCATCCACCACAATGACATCTTTGCCTGTCAAATCGCAACGGATTTCAAAGTTCCTTTCAATGACGGCATCGGCTCGGTTTTTCTGTAGATGCAGGCTGTCTCTTTCTCCAAGATAGGTATAATAATAAAAGCCGTTTTCAAATTGCGGACATCGGCGGTCAATGTAATCGGCGATATGCCGGAATCTGACCCAATATTTCCACCACGCACTGCAAGGCATGAACATTATGACTGTACCTTCATGAGGATTCAGGCAATCAATGCCTTTTCGGAAGAAATCTATGCCGTCATTCACTCCATCCTTGAACGCCAGGACGCTTCGGTTAAAATCCTCTTGTGCCACGCTTAAATGCTTCCTGTATCTTGCAGGAAAATAGAAGCCGGAAATGACACATGGTATCTTCTTTATTTTGAAGGCTGCCAAAGGATGCCGGTCGGAGAATGAGGCCGGAGAAGAAAAGATATACAACAAACGGGCATCTTTGTTGCCTGCCAATACTCCTTTGCGGGCGTATCGCGCCCGAATATCGTCGGATGGCGCAAATTTTGCTGCGGCATAAAATGCCTTGCCTGCCCCTCTGCGCCAAAAGCAAAGACATACAATCAAGATAACCACCAACAGTAGTAATCCTGCAAAGAGTAAAACATTGAGGTTCAATACCACCATACTGTAGATATTATTGGTGTTGATGTCATTATCTATAGAATTGAGTTTGGGCAATTAGGAGCAAGTACATTGATATAAAAATCGTTTTCTGTATTCAGAATGTATATAGGCTATTCCATTCCAAATATTTTTCTGAGCTTATCTGCTTCTGCCTTCAGTTTCTTTGGATTCGAGGCTTTCAGTTTTTGCAGATTCTGCATCTTCCACCTTACTGAGGGATATTCCCTGAAAGAAGAATACGGAGTGTTCTCCCAATCCGCCGCCAGCTCTTCAAAGCCTATGAGGAATCGCTTGTCCTCCTCTGTCATCACAGAATTGACATCGCTGATAAGTTTCTCTCTTGTCGCTTCAAAGTCATTGTAGGTGAAAGGTATCTCACTCATACCGGAAAACTGACGCTCCATTGCTTCGTGCTGGTCAATAAGATTAGGTGCAAACGACTCGTGTATAGGACGATCACTTCCGAGCAAACAGAATATCAGCCCTTCTTTTACGTCTGTCAAGGGAATATCCATCTGTTTAACATCAAAGAGGTCGCGAGGATGCTGGCGTGACAATGCCGCTGAAATTTTCCCACCATAAAGTTGTGGTATAGACACTATTCTTGCATCTACTTCCATTCCGAACATTTCTTGTGCTTTTTCACACAAAGGGCACAGTACAGCATCACCGCAGACAAGTCCGCGTTTTGTTTGGTTTACTTCAATCTTTACCTGACAGCCACGGTTTTCACATGTGATTTTACTGATGTCAAGACGTGGGATAATCCTCACATCCCGGAATGTGCGTTTGACCCTATCACTAATCCTCTCGAGTGCCTCATTTATCCGCTGAAGACTTGTATTCCTGTCCTCAATAGGAATATAGGTTACATCTATATCAACCGAAAGGCGGTATAGGTCTTTCACGAACAGGTTGATGGCTGTGCCACCATGTATAGCGAAACATTCTTCGTCTGTTACAAATGGTAGGATTCTCAAAAGAAGTTCGACTTTTTGTCTATATATATTATTCATAATCGGCAAGTTCTTTGGGTATTACAATATCGTATGCGTTGATTTTTACGCCGCCTTTCGCAAAGCTGCGTGTGCCAGAGCCGAGGGAGATGCGGGAAAGGTCAAGTTTGAAGAACCAGCGATGACGTGCCTTTTCCGCCATGTACAGAAACATCCGCTTTACCTTTACGGAAGTACAATCCTCCAACAACCGCTGTATGAGGGAAGCTCTCAGGGAGGTAAGCATTTCCATAAGATAATATACATCCATTAAATCGTAACGGGAGGGAGAAAGCAGGATACATTCCATTATCGCCCTTTCCGGTGATGAGACGGTCAGGGTCTGCCCTTGGTAATCCATTTGCTCGATTCCACCGCTCCCCAATACTTTGGATGACACTTCCACGAGGTTCATGTCAAGTTCTGCATCATTTAACCATTTGGGCAGCGGCGGTCGTATCGGAGAAAAGACAACGGCAGTCGGCTTTCCCATCGCAATGTAATGGGAGAAACCTTTCAGCTCCAACGCAGACGCTGCTCCTATATGATATTTCAAACCGGCCTGTTTTTGATATGAGGCCAGTATGCCGTAAAGCGATGGCGTATCTCCGGTGAACTGATAAACACCGGTGTATATACGCTGCAGCCACTCCGATTTCATATATTTGGAAACCTCACTTCTGCTGAAGCCTGATTTTTCCAGCCATGAAGTGAGCAATATCCCATTGGAAGAGGTTTGCTGGCGCAGCGTATTTATTTTAGTTCCCATTTTGTGTATATTTTGGTTACAAAATTAGCACTAAAATAAATTATAGCCAAATTTTTCACCGAGAGAATCTCATTTAAGGAGTAAAAATACGGAATATTTGACAAAAAAGGGCAAATCAGGGCTGTATTCCCGGTATTTTCTGTGTCGTTTTACTTTATGCGCATCATATATGCGCCCGGAATAAAATAAAGCGACAAGGCATCTGTCGGGGATAAGTTTGCAGGGGTGAATATCAAATAATCATACTGTAATATAATCATACTCTATTTTACACCAAAAGGCCGTTCAGAGTATGAAAGTGAGTTTGAAATCAGCGTTTTATACTAATTGTCGTTAAGAAATCGGGATTTGTTAAGATATAATTTCGCTGCTTGTAATAATCAACATTACTTTGCGGAAAAATTAAACTCAAACCCCAAAATAACGCAAACGACAATGACACCGTATGTAATATTCGTCATCGTGCTGACCATAGCCTACATCATCTATTACGGCTACAACATCAGCAAAGACCTTTACGGAAAGAAAAAAGAGAACGACACCCCGGTCGAGGAATTTGATGTCAGCGGGATGCAGGAGGAGGTTGTCGCCACACCCGTGAGGGAGAGCGGCGACGGATTCTCCCTCGGCGGCGAGGCGGACCAAGGCCCGGCAGAAGCCGGCACCGGCGGCATCGGACAGGGAGGTGAAGAAACCCCGGAGGGCGGCAAGGGCCGCTTCGACAATCTCACGGACGGCATGGACGAGACCGACGTGACGAGCGAGGGAGGTGTCTCGTTTGATGAACTTGAACAGATGCTGTATGACAAGAAACCAGACATTGCATTCCGCAAATCCACAGTCAGCCGTACCCGTGACACATACTGACCTTGCACGCATGGCGCTGACGGCGGTCCTTGCCGTATGCAGCCTGTCCGTTTCCGCCAAATGCGGCGGGGTGGATTACAGCTGGGGCGCGGACGGACTGGCGAAAGCCCACGACTTCGTGATAACCATGCTGCTCTATGTGGTGTATATCTGCTACGCCGTGGCCGGAATAGTGTCCGTCATCGCAAGCCTGCAGATATACATCAAGATAAACGCCGGTGAAGAGGGCTGGAAGAAAGAGATAATGATGGTGGTTGGAGCCATCCTGTTCATTATCGGAGCCACCATCGTGTTCCCCGCCTTCTTCGGCTACCGTGTATAAAAGACAAAAGACTCAGATGCGCAAATGAGAAATAAGAGAACCGTAAAACAAATTTGAAAACAAGACAGATGAACAAATTACAGAAAATCAAGAAATCCATCCGCAGATTCATCACATCCCCGCGCCTCGGCTCACTGGCGGTCATGCTGCTTGTCGGCACCGTGGCGTGTCTCGCCCAGAACACCGCAGGCAATTACGAGGCCGGCACCACCGCCCTGACCACGGTCAGCGAGGAAATCGCCAAGTATGTGCCCATCGTGGTGAAGCTCTGCTACGCCATCGCCGGCGTCGTGGCCGTCGTAGGCGCGATCAGCGTCTATATCGCCATGAGTGCGTCCGTAATGGTTGCATGATAAATACCTCTTTAGCAAGAGGATAGGTCAGGGTTCAAGTGACCTACTTCCACCCAAATAAGCCCGAGGGGAAACTTAAAGGTGAAAATAGCACTTTGGGAAAGCAATAAGTCAGTCAATAGCCAGACTGCGACTGAATTGCGAGGGAGAAAGACAGATATGAGGATAAAGTCCATACTGATTGAACGATAGCCCAGCGGCAAAAGATGTAGCTGCGACGGAAGGCTTTTACAAACGTCGTATTGTGGCACTTAGACAACGTCATTGGTGTTATAGCAAAGAACCAGCCACAACGCAACCGCAATAAGCGGAGAAATGGGCGGAAGTCGTATCCGACAATCTGTCGTGCTAATAGTTATCATGCAGCTAAACGGAGATTACCTAAGTTGGAAAGCCATCTAAGTGGCTATGAGCTTTGGCTCTGAATATCCAATATGGTAACGGAGTTCCCATAGTAGTCCGAGCAAGGTAACGCCTTGTACATGGCGAAGGGGAACAGTTAGTAATGTTTTAATACAAATTTTGAAAACGTGTAAGACGTATGGAAAAATCAGAAAGAGTATTAAAAGCTCTAAGTGACCACAGTCAAAGTTCGGATTATAAGTACGAACGGCTGTATCGGTATCTGTTCAGTGAAGAGATGTTCTCTGTTGCCTATCAACGCATCTATGCGAAGCAAGGCAACATGACACCCGGCACTGACGGCAAGACCATCGATGAGATGAGCCTTGAAAGGATTGAAAGATTGATAGCGTCCTTAAAGGACGAAAGTTACCAACCCCACCCTGTACGCAGAGTGTACATACCAAAGAAGAACGGCAAGAAACGTCCTCTTGGTATTCCCTCATTCGAGGACAAATTGGTGCAGGAGGTAGTAAGACTGCTGCTTGAAGCCATATATGAAGGGCATTTTGAAGGCACTTCACATGGTTTCCGACCGCATCGAAGCTGCCATACGGCATTGGGTATGATACAGAAGTCTTTTGCGGGAGCAAAGTGGTTTATCGAAGGAGACATCAAGGGTTTCTTTGACAACATAGACCACAACGTACTGATTAGCATTCTTCGTGAGCGCATATCAGACGAACGTTTCCTCAGACTTATCCGTAAATTCCTCAATGCAGGGTATGTGGAAGATTGGAAGTACAACAAGACGTACTCAGGAACTCCGCAAGGTGGAATTGTAAGCCCTATATTGGCTAACGTCTATCTTGACAAGTTCGACAAGTACATCAAGGAGTACGCAGCCAAATTCCGCAAAGGTGACAGACGCAGCATCAATCCCGACTACTGGCGTTTGAACAATAAGAAGACCAGACTGAAACAGAAGTTGCAGAAAACGTCCGATGAGCAGATGCGGAAAAGCTATCTGTATGAAATTGCCCAACTGAGCAAACAGATGCTGTCCACTCCTCACAAGGATGCAATGGATGCGGACTTTAGAAGATTGCAGTATGTAAGGTACGCGGACGATTTCCTTATATCGGTTATCGGAAGCAAGTCTGAATGCGAGACCATCAAAGCGGACATCACCCAATTCATGAGAGAACAACTCAAACTTGAATTGTCTGACGAGAAAACTTTGATAACACACGCACAAGACAAGGCAAAATTCCTTGGATATGAAATCTTCATCAGAAAGTCAGACGCAGTGAAAAGGAACAAGGACGGAGTACTCAAAAGAGACTTCAACGGTGCAGTGGTGTTGTCCCTCAACTCGGCTGTGATACAGAAGAAGCTCACCGAGTACAACGCAATGGAAGTCAGAAACATCGATGGTAAGGACATTTGGTGGTCTAAGCCTCGCAGATTTATGACTCCAATGAAGCCCGAAGATATTCTCGCACAATACAATGCAGAAATCAGCGGACTTTACAACTACTATTCACTTGCCATGAACGTGTCCAAAGAATGTGCGTCTTTCGCCTTCATCATGAAGATGAGTATGTTCAAGACACTTGGCTGGAAGCTGAACACTTCCGCAAGGAAGGTTCGCCAAAAGTATCAGAAGGACAAGGATTTTGTCATTCCGTACAATGACGCTAAGGGTAAACAGAAATACAGAGTCTTCTATAATGAAGGTTTCAAAAAGAGAAATGCGCAGTTCGATGTTGACTATGACAAACTGCCACAGACCATGTATGTGCCATATCCAAGCCTTGTAGAAAGGTTGAAAGATGGAAGATGCGAACTATGTGGTAAGGAAGGGAAAGTAGTCATGCACCATGTGAGAAATCTCACCAAGTTGAAAGGCTGTAATGAGTGGGAGAAACTTATGCTCAAAAGACATCGCAAGACACTTGTTGTCTGCGAGGATTGCAACTCAATGATTCAGAACTATGGTAAAGAGTAATGTTGCTAATGGAAAGCCGTATACATGGAGACATGTAAGTACGGTTTGGGGGCGAGTACTCGGAAACCGCCCACCGCAAGGTGGGTATGGCGCTGGGTGCTTAGCCCACACAACGAGGAACAGGATGTCAAGAAGAAGATCATGATGGTGGTCGGAGCCTGCATCTTCCTGATTGCGGCTGCCCAGGCACTGCCTCTGTTCTTCGGAATCTCCTGACCTTATGGCAGAGAACGCGGACAACGGCTACGCTGCATACCCGGTTTTCAAGGGGCTTCAGAAGCCTCTTGAATTCCTGGGTATCCAGGGCCGCTACATCTACTGGGCGGCGGGAGCCGCAGGCGGGGCGATAGTCGGATTCATCATCGGCTACTGCGTGCTGGGCTTCCTCGCCGGATTGATAGTACTGGTCGTGGCGATCGGCACGGGAGCCGGTCTCATCATGGTGAAGCAGCGCAAGGGGCTTCACTCCAAGAAAACAGACAAAGGGATATTCGTTTACACCTGTTCAAAAAAGATTTGAAAGCATGAGAAATTTCGGATTGATGATGTTGCTTGCCCTGCTGCTTGCCGGATGTTCGGGGAACACCCGCAAGGAGGACGCTTTGTCCGCCCATCACACGGCGGAAAAGGTGAAGGACGGCTGGTCGAAGATGTCCAGACCCCTTGAAATAGAAGTCACCGGGCGCACGAAGTCGGAGCTGGAGGCAATCGGCTCGATTGCCGTGTGGCTTGACGGCATGGAGGGCGGCAAGGCCGTGGAGTTCCGTTTCGACGGCAAGGTGTTCAAGCCCTCGGTTCCCGTCATGGCGGACAGCGCGGCGATGCCCCTCGTCTGCTATCCGTTCCTTCCGTCGCTGCATCCGGGCGATACCGTCAAGGTCAGCCATCCGCTCGGCGAGAGGCTTGCAGGACAGATTCAATCCGTCTCACAGACAAACGACAAAACAAGGATTACAATGAAATTAGAAGAACTTACCGCACTGCTGCGACTGATGCTGAAAAGCGACGACATCAGCGACGTGCTGCAGATGCTGGAGATACAGGGGGACTGCGTTTCGACGGCGGGCTTCCTGATTCCGCTTAAGGGGAAACTGGCAGGGACACGGGCCGATGCCGTCAATGTGTGTTCGGGGAACAGGGACTGCCTGCTGAACAACGGCATCCCGCACGACTTCAACCTCATACCTACGGAGGATTCCGGGGAGATATACATATCTCTCAAGGTCAACGGTAAGAAGCTGTGCATATCCACCACGCTCCCGCCGCTTCGCAGGGGAAGCATCACCGAGTTGCGGCTGCAAATCATAGACGGCAGACTATCCGTGGGCAGCAGCTGGGTGGATACCAGACATCCGTTTGAGAAACCGGCTGTTTCCGGCACCGATTCGGTCAAGGTCGGCTATTTCCTGCAAAAGGACGGCACCCTGTCGCCCAAGCTGGACGACAACAGCCTCGCATGGGTCATCAGTACCGACGGGCGGCACGGCAAGGCCGTGGCACTGGACGACAACAGCGGCTGCAACCGCTTCGGCAAGCGTCAGTTCCGTACAGGACACATATTCGACACGGCTGACGGCAGACTGCGTGAGGGATATTTCGGACAGGCACAGGAGGGAGAGGAACACATCGTGTTCAGCCCCCGCATCAGATACCCCGGCAGTTGCGCCTTGGGATTCGACAACGGTGCCGCGCTCACGCAGTCCATACTCCGCAATGCGACCGGCCAGGCGCTTAAGGACTTTCAGGAGAAGCGTGTGCTTCCGTCGGCCTACATACCGTCGCTGGCGGAAATGGCGCAGCTCGCCTACCATCTTGAGAAACGCAGGGACAGCCTGCCCGCATTCTTCAAGATGCCCGAAGGCACCTATGCCACCTCCAGCGAATCAGGCGAGGAAACATTCTATTCGATTGACATGACCGGATGGTTCATCACCGCCTACAATTCCAAGGAGCACGGCGACATGAAAACAAGACTCTTTTATCTATTCTGACATCATGACCTGGTATGTGATACTGTTTTTCGCGGCAACCCTGACGGGTATGGCGATCTCGGTGGCAACTTTCGGCACGGGAGGCAAGCGCAAGCGCGTCTTCCGTGACATCTATTTCTCAGTGGAGGACAACGACGGCATCGGTGTCCTCTACACCAAGACCGGCGAGTATTCCGCCGTGCTTGAGATGGAGAACCCCGTGCAGAAATACTCCGCCGACGCGGACCGCTACTACGATTTCTGCCACCTGTTCTCGGCAGTGGCGCAGACCCTCGGAGAAGGATATGCCATACACAAGCAGGACGTGTTCTCCCGCCGGAGATTCTCCCAGGCGGACGCAAAGGACAAGGAGTTCCTGTCACGTTCCTATTTCACCTATTTTGAGGGACGCCCCTATACCGACACACGCACCTACCTCGTCATCACGCAGGAATCGAAGAAAGGGAAGCTGTATTCCTTCGACATGAAGAAATGGAAGGACTTTCTGGTGAAGATCCGCAAGGTGAAGGACCAGTTGCGTGACGGAGGCGTGAAGGCGCGTTTCCTGACCGCCGGGGAATGTGACGGATATGTTGACCGGTATTTCTCGATGGACTTCGACAGCCCTGTCGTCACCATGAACAATTTTAAGGTGGATGACGAGAACATCTGCATGGGCGACCGCAAATGCCGAGTGTTCTCCCTTGTCGATGTGGACTGCGCCGGGCTGCCGTCGCTTGTCCGTCCATTCGCCAATGTGGAGGTGAACAACAGCACGATGCCCCTCGACCTCATGTCAGCCATCGACAGCATCCCGGAAGCGGAGACCGTCATCTACAACCAGATGATTTTCATCCCCAACCAGAAAAGGGAGCTTTCCGCCCTTGACAAAAAGAAGAACCGTCACACCTCCATACCCAATCCGAGCAACCAGATTGCCGTGGAGGACATCAAGCATGTGCAGGAGGTGGTGGCACGCGAGGGGAAGCAGCTCGTCTATACGCACTTCAACCTTGTGGTATGCAGCCCCAGGAATACGGACATGCAGAAACCGGTGAACCATCTTGAAAACATGTTCGGGCGCATGGGCATCCATATCTCCAAGCGTGCCTACAACCAGCTTGAGCTGTTCGTGAACTCGTTTCCGGGCAACTGCTACGGCATGGATCCCGAATATGACCGGTTCCTCACCCTGTCGGATGCCGCCACCTGCCTGATGTACAAGGAATATGTGCAGCACAGCGAGGAGACACCGCTGAAGATATACTATACCGACCGTAAAGGGATGCCCGTGGGCATTGACATCACCGGCAAGGAGGGAAAGGTCAAGATGACCGACAACTCCAATTTCTTCTGTTTGGGACCTTCGGGCAGCGGCAAGAGCTTCCACATGAACTCGGTCGTGCGCCAGCTCCACGAGCAGGGAACGGACGTGGTGATGGTCGATACCGGTAACTCCTACGAGGGGCTTTGCGAGTACCTCGGCGGCAAATACATCTCCTATACCGAGGAAAAGCCCATCACCATGAACCCGTTTAAGATTACCAAGGAAGAGATAAACATCGAGAAAATCAACTTCCTGAAAAATCTTATCCTTCAGATATGGAAAGGCTCTGACGGTGTAGTGACGAAGACCGAGGACAGGCTCATCGGCCAAACCATCGAGGAATACTACCGCAGCTATTTCACGGGGAGGATAGACGCCCCGCTGTCGTTCAACTCGTTCTTCGACTTCGCCGTGGCACGCATCCCGGAAATTATCAGTGAGAACGAGCTGAAAGGCATCGACACGGCCGACCTCAATTACCAGCTCCGGGACTTCTACAAGGGAGGCAGCCACGAGACCACGCTGAACGAGAACATGGACAGCACCCTGTTCGACGAGACCTTCATCGTGTTCGAGATTGACGCGATCAAGGATGACGCCACGCTGTTCCCGATTGTCACGCTCATCATCATGGATGTGTTCCTGCAGAAGATGCGCCTGAAGAAGAACCGCAAGGTCCTTGTGATCGAAGAGGCGTGGAAAGCCATCGCCACCCCGCTCATGGCAGAATACATCAAGTACCTCTACAAGACCGCCCGCAAGTTCTGGGCATCGGTCGGCGTCGTGACGCAGGAGATACAGGACATCATCGGCAGCGAAATTGTAAAGGAGGCCATCATCAACAACTCCGATGTGGTGATGCTTCTCGACCAGAGCAAGTTCCGTGAACGCTTCGACAACATCAAGGCCATCCTCGGACTCACCGATGTGGACTGCAAAAAGATATTCACCATCAACCGGCTCGACAACAAGGACGGCCGCTCCTTCTTCCGCGAGGTGTTCATCCGCAGGGGCTCGACCAGCGGAGTATATGGTGTGGAGGAATCGCATGAGTGCTACATGACCTACACCACGGAGCGTGCGGAGAAGGACGCACTCAAGCTCTACAAGGCGGAACTGGGATGCAGCCATCAGGAGGCCATCGAAAGATACTGCCGTGACTGGGACAACTCCGGCATCGGTGCCCCGCTGGAATTTGCCCGACGGGTACAGAAAACAGGGCATGTGCTCAACCTGCCCTCAAAGAACGATAAAAAATAAACCATAAAACAACATCCATTATGAACGAGAACAAACTGATTGAAGAGTATTGGCGCGACTGCTGCGAAAACAACTTCAGCAAGGAAACCACCGTGCTGTTCTTCTACCTGCTCTACCGCTACAGGCGTGACCGTCAGGAGATCATCAGCGTCAACCCGGCCGCGCTACTCAGCCTTGTCTCCGGCTACACGGTGACGGCGATGAAAGCCGCCAGCGAGGAACTGCAGTCACGCGGATATGTGGAGTACACGCCCGCCAACGAGAGCTGCACCTCCGGCAAATACCGCTTCCTCAAGACGGGGACGGTGAAGAAAGGGAAATAAAACGACAGCCGGACCGCAAGCATGAAGCACCTCCTGATCATATTGACCGTACTGCTGACCGTGGCGTCCGACGCTGCGGCCTCGGTGTGGTATTCCGTCAACTACGACAAGAAGACGGTGGCCGCCATGACCGCCGCCTTCGGCACGGAGACGGCTACGGAGATGTATTACAGCGAGCAGGTCAGGAAGATACTCGACCGTTACAGTGCGGCTGAAGTCGCCACGGCCGGCATCTTCATGTCCAAGTACCTTGACCGCAAGGCACTGACCGACCTCGGCATCTGGAGCAGTGCGACGGAGAACTATTACTACCGCCGCATCTACTCGTTGGTGAGCGCGAAGATCATGCCGAAGATATGGACTGTCGCAGGCATGATGCTCCGTTCTCCCCAGACCGCTCTCTACTGGGGCAGCTACCTGTTCAAGGTCTGCCACGAGGTCGAGACGCTCTGCATGCAGTTCGAGTCCGTCGTCACCAACAGCTCGCTGTCGTTCCGTGACGTGGTGTTCCTGCAGCTCGCCCCGCAGTTCCAGCCCCTGTTCGACCTTGCCGGCGGCGGCAACGTGGACTGGAAGAGGTTTTTCGACGACCTCGGCAGCATACCCGGCAATTTCAGCAGGGAAAACCTTGAGACGGACATCGGCAACCTGTACGACATGGGAGTCAGTATCGCCTGGGCGGGAGCCGAGAACATGATGGAGGCCCTGCTCGGCGGCAGCTCGTTCAACGACATCGCCAAGGGGAATGTCGCCGCCATCGTGAACACGGCGGAGAGCGGCTACGGGTTCTACAAGTCGCTTGAGCAAGACCTCGGCGGCACCCTGCTCTCGATGGTGGGCGGCCCGGAGAACGTGGCCCGCCTGTTCAGCATAGACAGCTACAACATGACCTCGTGGATGACCGACTACCTCCGTGAGACCATGGGACAGTATTACACCCAAAGGTGGTATATATACCGCCGTGACAGCGGCAGCGAGACGCTATGCGACTATATGCCGCCCACCGATGACAACAGCATCCTCTACGGCGGCGCATGGACACGCTTCAACACCACCGACGCCAACTTCTACCCGTCGTCGGCGCAGACGGAGCAGATACTCTCCAACTCGGAGAGCTATGCCGGATGGTCGAGGAACAAGGTCAGTCAGATGAACGCATCGGGGGATGGGTTCCATTATTCCATATCCTATAGCCGCCATGCCTATATCCTGTCTAAAAAGAACAGGCAGTATGCCAAGTCCTACGCCTATTCCATCCGTGTCACCAGAAGCTGGAACCGGACGGAAGAGATATACGAGGATGTCTTTGATTCCTATTCGATGGACCTCGGCACCTTCCAGCGTCAGATGCAGGCCCGGCTGTCGGAGTTCAACGACAACGAGGAAGGCTATGTATATTATATCGGCTCGGATAGCCGGAACTATTATCAGGCGACCGACGAAGCCAAGCTGAAAGGCACGGAGAGCGTGATAATCTCCGTGACCTGCCATGACGGTTTCACCATATCGCAGGGAACGACGCAGTACAAATGCCGCAGTTGCGGCGGCTCGCTCAACGCCCACTCCAAGGAGTGCGCCATGCAGACCACGCTGACGGGCAACAGCCTTGACCTGTCGGAGTTCGACCGTCTCGAGACGGAATATAACAGCCATATCGCGGAACTTCAAAGACAGATAGATGCCTTGAATGCCGAGAACAGGTCGCTGATAAGCCGGATAGCCAATGCCTCCGTGGAGGAAGCGGCGGCACTGCGCCAGCAGTATAACGCCAACAAAGGCAAGATAGAAAGCCTGACACGGGAGCAGGACAGCTACAGGCAGAAACTCACTGACTTACGGGCTGCGCGTGAGGAAGCCGCCGCCGGCGAGGATGTGCCCACCGACGACTATTACCGCATCCCTGCCATCATGAACGACTGCAAGACCGCCTTCGACCTCACCTGGCAGGGTGAGGGACACTGGGAGGGCTACACCTATGTGCGCACCGCCACATCCGGAAGCATGGATGCCGTCATCACGTTCAAGGCCACGCTGAGCATCGCCCGCAAGCCGAAGTATTTCCTCGGCATCAAGATACACCGTGCCATCATGCAGATAGCATGGACGCTGACGGCGGATTACAGCGACACGCAGGTCGTGGATGTGCTGCAGCTCGACCCGAACAAGAGCGACAGGGAGAACGCCGCCACGGTGAACGCCCGTATCTCGGAGATAGCGAGGGACTATCCCTCCTGTACCGTCAGCACCGAATATATCAAGAACGACCCGATGGAGCAGGACAACAGTACGGATACCTACCATCTGCTATGGTCATCGGACCGGCTGGAAATCGCAAGAGATGTAGATAGCCGCCTGACACGCATCTATGCCGACCTTGTTTGTCTGGAGAAGATGATGCACTACAAACTGTCCATCATTGACGTGCTGAAAAGGGCAGCTCCTTATGTCAATGACGAGCAAGGACGCAGACGCACGCTTCTTGACGAGAGCTTTGCCCGATGGATGAACAAAGCCGGAAGCCGCAATTACAAACCAATGGAGGAAACGACCGAATGAAAAGACATATCCACATACTGATGACGCTGATGATGCTGGCGATGCCGGCCGTCGTCAGGGCGCAATGGGGCTTCGATGTAGGCTCGGTGGAAGCCTATATATCAGACCACAAGAACCAGCGCAGCCTGCTTCTCGCCCGTGCCACGCTGGAGCAGAGCAACAACCTCCTGCACGAGTACAGCGCGAAGGCGGCGGAAGACTACAAGGTGCTGAACTTCGACCTTGACAAATATACCAGGGCTTTCGATGTGATAGATGTGCTGTACCAATCGCTCCGCACCTCCATGAACGTGTATTCCACCTACCAGACTGTGAGCGACCGCATCGGCGACTACAAGAACCTGCTGAGTGATTACAATGCGAAGGTGTTGAAGCGCAACAAGCTCGCCCTTCAGGACACCATCATCATCCGAATCAGTCTCAGGTGCATCGACCGCATCTCGGCAGAGGGGAAAAGCCTGTACCGCTCTGTCAGCGACCTGGTGCTGTATGCCACCGGAGCCGCAGCCTGTTCGACATCCGACCTCATGCTTGTGCTGGAGAACATAAACACCAGTCTTGACAACATCAAGAAACTGCTTAATGCCGCCTATTTCGACACATGGAGGTATATCCAGGTGCGGATAGGCTATTGGAAAGAAAGTATTTACACACCCCGTTCACGGTCGCTCATCATCGAGGATGCCTTCGGGCGATGGCGGCAGAGCGGGCTTAACCCATACAGGAATAAAAAATGAAACGACTGATACTCTATCTGATGACGGGACTGTGCATGGCTTCGGCCACGGCGCAGAACGTGACCTATAACCATGATTCCGCCAAACAAAACCAGTTTACCGTGGCGGAGATAGGTTCCGGTTCCCTTACTCCGGACTTGTACTATACCCTGCTGCACAACAGCTACAGGAAAACCGCTGCCGCAAAAAACAAGCTCTCGTTCCGCACGACGGCGGGGATTGCCGGATACTGGCAGGTGGACGATGCGGAGAAACTGGACTCCGCCATGAGCAAACGCGCCGAGATAGAGGCTTTGAACGTGGCTGACCGTACAGGCGGCGCACTGGATGTGGCATGGCTGGCGGAAGGTGACAAGCTCAACTCCAAGATGGCGGATTTCAAGAAGAACATAGACCGCATCCTGCAGCTGGGCGGCTCACCCGGACAGCAGGCGGTGTGGAAGGAATACTATAACGTGTTCAAGTCGGCAATCAAGGCGACACAGGAAGCCTATATGCCCAACTCGCAGCGCAAGAAACAGTACCTGAGCATCTATGCCGACGTGTCGCGCAAGAACGAGGAGCTGGTACGCTATCTCGTCTATCTGGCCAACAGCAAGACGACCGCCTCGTTGTTGGCATCAAGCTATGAGAGGGAAAACAAGAACGCCGTGTATGCGGCGGAAGCACTGGCACGGTGGCGCGATGCGTGCTGGAGTGCGACGGGCAACAGTGTCAATCAACCATAGGGAGGCATATTCAGAAATAAATAACAAATAAACAAAATTCAATGGCAGACAATATTCTTAGCGATTTTGGCATCAACCTGCTTGAGGAAGAGGTGGATGACGTGATTTTCCAGACCAACGAGTTCCTGTGTGATGCCACGTTCACCGGGTCGCAAGGCCCTTTCTGGTGGTTAGCGAAATCCTGCCCTTTGTTGTCCTTGCTAATCGTTCTAAATCAACATTTTATAAAATCTTGTACCATGAGACAAAATTTTGACGGGACAAAAATGGGACAAAACCGCAGGAAAATAAAGCCAAGACCTCTTTGTTCCGAATATCCTTATCAGAATACCCTTATTCTGAATACAAAGGTACAAATTTGTCCCGTAATAAACGAACCAATGAGCCTATTTCTCTCATCCATAACGCACTTTTCCATAATCTTGTACCACGGCAGATTCTTCAAGGTTTTAGATACATTATTTCATATCCTACAGTTAAATAATGTTTTCTTGATAGTTGTACAGTGTTCGGAACGATTGCCAATCATTGAAACTGCCCATTTGTACACTCCTTTTGTCAGACTTGATTCTGATTTTTCGGTTGTAATGAAGTGCGTTGCCCTGTTTCCTTCAATGGCTAATTGCCACTTGAAAGTGTCGCACAAAGATGTGGTGAATTGCATGCTTAATCAATGAATTACAGTGTTTTAATTAGACTTAACGGTGTATATACCATCAAATATTATCATATACATTTGCATCAAAAATCTACAAATAAACAGATAAAAACAAAGAATATGACTGAAAACAAAACATCAAAAATGAACCTCGACCATGAGCGGAAGATTGTCGAGCTTCAGGAAAGAGTGAACAAATTGGAAGACCTCTGTTTTACCACAAAGGAGATTCTGAACCTTGAAGAAGCATCCGCATTTCTCGGCATTGCCAAGAGTACCCTTTACAAAATGACGCACCTGAACCAGTTACCATTCTTCAAACCTGCGGGCAAACTCATCTTCTTTGAAAAGAAAGCCCTGCTTGATTGGGTGCGCGGCGCAAAGTCCCTGTCGGAGGAAGAAATCAGAGCGGAAGCAGCCGCAAGATTGAATGATATGAACAACAGACCTTAACCGCCATGAGAACAGAGGAACTTATAGAAAGTATCAGCGAGAGAGACCCGTTATTGGCAAAAGCGGTCAGTCACATGGTTGCGTATGTTCAAGACCGTTATCCCTCCACGTTTCCAAGCAAGGAGCAGACTATGGCGGTAAACGAATACCTGCACAGTGTTCATGCGGACGGTGACGGCAGTATGTCGGAAACGAATTGCGAACATCGCAGGATTGCTTCACAGCGCATCACTATCGCTGCCATCCGTGTGCTTGACACCGAACAACAGAACAGGCTTCAAGATATACTTGACCATATCGCATACGACAAGGAGTATTATATGCCGGAGAGAGGACAAGGTATGCGCTACTGACTTTTCTTTTGGCTGCACCAGTTTTAGATTATCCATAAACAGACGAATGATGAATAAAGATTTGAGCTATTGTATCGTGCTGTCATCAGAACAGCTTTCCTATCTGGCAGGAAGCAAATACGGCATTGACCGAATGAAGATTCTTAACCGGCTTATTGAAGCGACCGTGCTGGAACAAACGGAGTATTCCAAGAAAGGCTTTGCCACGACATTGCAAGTCGGACAGGCGGCTTTGTCGGAAGTGGAATTGTCCTGCAAATTGGGCTATGACAAGAAGACTATCTCACGTGTGATTGACAAGATGAATCGGCTTGGTATTGTCGCATCCGTTCAGAGCAACCGCACGAGCATTCACACGCTGAAATGCGTATCGGCTTGGATGCTGGACGGCAAGCGTATCGACAACCCTTTCTATGTCCGGATGAAAGACCGTAAGGACGGCAACCAAGAAACGGCTAACCGCCCATATAACAACGATAGTATTCTTCCAATGAACCGACAGCATATTTTGGAGAGCCAAACAGAAACAAATTGCCCTCCCCAAACGCAAACAGACAGCACGACAGTATCGGATGAAACTTACTTCCCTGATTTATCGGCTTCGCCAATAATAGAAGATATACCTGTTATAGCTGATGATGGCGAACTCTTGATGGCTTCTTCTTCTGTCTGCGAACAACCGTTGCCATTCCTAATTGGCGATAAAAACGAAGCAGAGGACAGTAACAGTAACGATGGATTGAATGCTGAAACAGATAGTCATGAGTTTCCAAGTTCGCCCACAACTACATCAGGCGATGAGATTGCAGAAGACGGAAACGCCAGAGATACTGTACAGATAGATTCCGCTTCGATATATCCAACCACGGTATGGGCTTCTCCACAGCCTTTGGCAGAGGAAGAATCCGCTAATACCTAAAGGGACGATTGGCAATTATAAATCATTCAGATACAACAGAATGTACTGTAATTTGGTGTGTAGTGTTACAAGAAGTGCCTATGTCGCACAGGCTCGCTTCGCTTGCCAGTACCACATAAGCGTATTCCGGCAGTCGCAAGCTCCCACCGTGCTGTACCTTTTTAGATAAGATGTTT
>UMIO01037966.1_pt1 | contig 23272 bp, 19 predicted proteins | sample 1965821 | NCBI WGS metagenome assembly UMIO01 (sample SAMEA4836127, study PRJEB28245) | human gut metagenome | biome: gut microbiome; material: fecal sample | place: Denmark | collected 2008
ACTTTTTTCGAGATTTTTTTGAGCTTCTTTTTTCAAGCTTCCCGGTCCAGTGACTGTCACTCGCCTGAGTCGTTTTTCCAGTCCGTTTCACTTTTGTGAGCTCTCTCTCGAGCGCTCAGATATAATACCATATCGATTTCCATTTGTCAACAGGTTTTTTCAAGTTTTTTAAACTTTCTTTCAAACCTCTGATAAATCGCCTTTGTGTCCCTTTCCTGAAGTTCCACTGTACAAGGTGATTTCCCTTATGGTATAATACCTGCATCCGCTTATCCAACCAAACAGGCTCTCGCTTGTTCCTTCCTTTTACAGGAAGTTAACTCGGTTGTGCGGTGTTGTTAATTATACCATGGAATCCGCCAAAAGGTCAATCTTTTTTACAGGCTCTTTTCCATTTCTTTCTTTTTCTACCCCTTCTGGCTGGATTTCCTATTTTCCATACTATATATAGAAAGATGTGATTCCATGCCAATCCGTATCCAAGCAGATTTGCCGGCTATTGAAGTGTTGGAGTCGGAGAACATATTTGTTATGACCCATGAAAGGGCCAACCTCCAGGATATTCGTCCTTTGAAAATCGCCATTTTAAATTTGATGCCCACCAAGATTGAAACGGAAACCCAATTGCTCCGGCTTTTGAGCAACTCTCCTTTGCAGGTAGATGTGGAACTGCTTCACACCGCAACCCATATCAGCAAAAATACCAGCTCTTACCACCTCAACACTTTCTATAAAACCTTTCAGGATGTGAATGACCAGAAGTTTGACGGGATGATTATCACCGGAGCACCAGTGGAGCAGCTTCCCTTTGAAGAGGTGGACTATTGGGATGAAATGTGCCAGATCATGGAATGGAGCAAAAGCAACGTCTATTCTGTGCTGCACATTTGCTGGGGCGCTCAGGCAGGCCTCTATTATCACTACGGGATTCCCAAATATCCTTTGCCCGAAAAACTCAGCGGCATTTACAATCACACTGTGCTCAACCCCTACCATCCCCTGATGCGGGGCTTTGACGACAATTACTTTGCTCCCCATTCCCGCTATACGGAAGTCCGACTGGAAGATGTCAAAAAACATCCTGACTTGATTCCTTTGGCTGTCTCCGATATGGCGGGCCTCCATATTGTCACCAACCGGAACGGCAGACAGATTTTTGTCACCGGCCATGCAGAGTATGACCGGGACACCCTGGCCAAGGAATATTTCCGGGATATCAATAAAGGTCTCAATCCCAAGGTGCCCTATCATTATTTTCCCAATGATGACGACACCAAAACTCCCCCTTTCACCTGGCGGAGCAATGCCCATCTGTTGGTGGCCAATTGGCTCAATTACTATGTGTACCAGCAGACTCCCTACGATTTTATCCAACACGCCCTTTGATCTTTTCTCCGGACGCCCCCAAGGGTCCGGAGTTTCTTTTTGGGAAGAAAAATACGGTTCCGGTTTAGCTTGCTTATTGAAATGCTCGAAAAAACCCGATATAATGAAACGGAAACTTGCCATTGAAAGAGAGGAGCGCACCCATGAAGTATGACGGAATTCTGTTCGACCTTGACGGCACCCTTTGGGATGCCACCGAAGCCATCCAGGTCTCCTGGACCTTGGCCTTGCAAGATGCCCCCGACGTGGAGGCTCCCCCTACCCGGGAACAGCTGGAAAGCGTCATGGGCATGACAGCGGAAAACCTCATGGCGGTCTTGTTTCCCAACCTGACCCCGGAACGTCACATGGAACTTTTTGACCGGTGCTGCCAGGTGGAAAATGATTACCTGCGGGAACATGGAGGCATTCTGTTTCCCGGTCTAGAGGAAACCTTACAGACCCTTTCTCAAAAACTGCCCCTCTTTATTGTGAGCAACTGCAACAAGGAATACATTCCCTGCTTCCTGGACGCCCACCATTTTCACGCCTATTTTAAAGATTGGGAATGCATTGGCCGCACCGGCCTTTCCAAAGGGGAAAACATCCGCCTGGTAGCGCAGCGGAACGGGTTGGCCCATCCCGTCTATGTGGGCGACACCATCTTGGATCAGGAAGCCTCCCAACAGGCAGGGGTACCGTTCCTCCATGCAGCCTACGGTTTTGGCGAAGTGCCTGACGCCCCTCAGATCCGGGAACCCAAAGATCTTCTCCGGTTATTGGAGGAATAAGCTTCTTCTTTCAAAAAAAGAAATGTAAAAGGACGCCTCTTTTCCAGAGACGTCCTTTTTTCGTTGGGAAACGGGTTAGGTATCGAAGGCGGCCCGCATATAGGCCAGCAGCTTTTTCTCCCGACGGCTGACCTGTACTTGGGTCATCCCCAACAGGGCGGCCGTTTCCGTCTGAGTCTTTCCTTGAAAGTATCGGTAAGTGATCAGAAGCCGGTCACGCTCCTCCAAAGTCTGGATGATCTGATACAAAGTGAGCCGTTCTGTCATGCGCTCTTCGGGAGCCTCCACCGGGATCTCCAGCTCTTCTCCTGTCTCTCCTCCAGTGAGTGACATAGGAGTTTGACTCACTCCCAAGGCCAGGGCGGCTTTTTCCACGGGCACTCCCAAGCGTTGGGCAATCTGCCCCACCCCAGGACTGGAGCCTGTCTCCTCCCGGAACCGGTCCGCTTCCTCTTGGGCTTTTCTCCCCAGATCCCGCAGCCCCCGGGACACCCGCAGCGCCCCTCCGTCCCGGAAAAGTCTCCGCACTTCTCCCAGAATCACCGGCACTGCATAGGTGGAAAACTTTACGCCCCGGGTGGTGTCGAAATTTTCCGCCGCTTTGATCAGCCCCAGGCATCCCGCTTGAAACAGATCGTCGTATTCCACCCCCCGGCCCAAAAACCGTCTGGCACACAGGTGGACCAGGCCAATGTTTTCCTCTACCGCCTGGCGGCAATCATTCTTTGGGTTCAAAGTATTTTGTCAAGGTCACGCTGGTGCCCTTCCCTACGGTGGAAGTCACCCGCACACTGTCGCAAAAGCTTTGCATTACCGCAAAGCCCAGACCCGCCCGTTCTTCGCCCCCGGTGGTAAATAGGGGTTCCATGGCCTGCTGGATATCCGGGATCCCACAGCCCTGATCGCGGACCCGCACCACCGCTTTGCCATTTTCAAATAATTTGGCCGATATGTACACCGTTCCCAGCTTGTCCTTATAGCCATGAACAATGGCATTGGTCACCGCTTCGGAAACGGCGGTTTTCATGTCCGTCAGGTCCGCCACCGTGGGATCCAGCTGGGCCAGGAAAGCAGAGACCACCGCCCGAGCAAATCCCTCGTTCACCGAATGGGAGGGAAACTGAATCTGCGCTTGATTGACCGGCTTCATTATCCAGCCCTCCTTTCAATGGCTGCCAGGGATCCAATCCCTGAAAGCTCCACCATTTTGGTCAAATTGGAGGAAAGTCCTGCCAACACCACATGGCCTTTCCAAAACTGCACCAGGCGTACCCGTCCCAGGATCAACCCGATCCCGGAACTGTCCATAAAAGGCACCTGGGAAAAATCCAGCCGCAAACAGTAGGGCTTCACCTTCTGGGCTGTATCGTCAATAGCCTCCCGCATCTCCCGGGCTGCGTGATGGTCGATCTCCCCTGTCAGCCGGGCGGTGAGCACCCCTTCCTTATAGCTGAGTTGTACACTCATTTTGTTCCTTCCTTTCCAGATTCAGGGTAAATAAAAAGGCCTCCGCAAAAGGCAGACTGCCTTTTCCGAAAGCCTTGTCCCGCCCTTTACAGGACCTATTCTACAAAGAGCGGGATAAATTTTTTGCCGCAATGTGTCACCGGCGCTTTAAATTGTCCATTTTTCCACGGAGCTGGTCCCGGATTTCCCCAGCCAGATAAAAAGATCCACAGACGATCAGGGCATCCTCCGGTCCCATAGCCTTCATGGCCAGGGCCAAAGCCTCCCCGCAAGTCTGGGCGGCATACACCTGAGGACAGAATTCCTCCGCCACCTCCTTGAGCTTTTCCGCCGGCAAAGCCCGAAGCCCTTCCGGCGCAACCGTGACAATTTCCGAAAACAGAGGTCCCAGTACCCGCAGCGCCTCGTGGCTGTCCTTGTCGGACATCATGCCCATAATCGCCACTTTCCGCTGGGGAACAAACTGCTCCAGGGCGTCCCGAAGAGCCATGGCGCAGCCCGGATTGTGACCGCCGTCCAACAGACACAAGGGGTCGTGAGAGATCACTTCCATGCGGGCAGGGATAAAGGCCCCAGAAAATCCTTGCTGGATCGCTTCCCGGGGTACGGGCCAACCTCGGCTTTGGAGCACCTCCAACACCTTCAGGGCTGTGACGGCGTTCTTCACCTGATGCTCTCCTAGAAACGGAGTACGCAAGGTATACCCATCCGCTTGGAAGGTGGTGCCGTCAATGGTGCACTCCACCTCCCGGACCCCCTTCAGATCCGGCAGGAAAAATTCCACGTTCCGTTCCTGGCAGATGCTCCGCAGCTCTTCAATCACTTCCGGAGCCTGGTCCGGATACAGCACCAACCGGCCTCCCTCCTTGAGAATTCCGGCCTTTTCAAAGGCAATTTTTGTCAATGTATTCCCCAAGATGGCCGTGTGATCGAAGGAAATGGACATGATGGCAGCCACTTCCGGTACGGGAATGATGTTGGTGGCGTCAAACCGCCCCCCCATACCTACTTCCAGCACCACAATGTCACAGCCACGCCTGGCAAACCAGTGGAGGGCTAGGGCCGTGATGAACTCGAATTCCGTCACCTGGTCTCCATTTTTCTCAAATTCATCGGCGATGGGGGCCAAAAACTCCACTTCCTGGATCAGCTCTTCCTTGGGGATCATTTCTCCGTCAATCTGAAACCGCTCCCGGAACTCCAACACATAGGGGGAAATGTACAACCCCGTTCGCAAACCGCTGGCCTTCAGCGCAGACGCCACCAGGGTACTGCAGGTTCCTTTCCCGTTGGTGCCCGCCACATGGACAAATTTCAACTGGTTTTGGGGATTCCCCATCCGTTCCAGCAGGGCTCCAATCCGTTCCAGTCCCGGTTTCATCCCAAAAACCAAACGGCCAAATACATTTTCCAGTGCCTCTTCGTAGGTCATGGTCCATTCCCTCCTGTAGTTCCAAAACTGTGCCCGCAAAAAGGGCAGCGCCGCAAGCGGCACTGCCCAGACGGACGGCATCAATCGGCTTTCCCCGCTCCCCAGTGGTTTCCCACCTTTCCCGTCAGTTACGGGGGCCATGCTCGTGAAAGTATATCACAGGACGTTAAAAAACGCAACTCTATTACGCCCTATTTATTGCAGAGCCTTCAGAGACTCCTCGATCATGCGGACTTTTTCCCGCAGCTTTTCCGCGTTATCCCGCACGCCGTCGATGACCTTCTGGGGGGCTTTGCCCATAAAGGCCTGATTCTGCAATTTGGCTTCGGCGGTGGCCAGCTGCTTCTTGGCCCCTTCCAGTTCCTTCTGAAGGCGGGCAGTCTCGGCCTTCTTATCCACCAGGTCGTCCATGGGCAGATAGCCCCGGCAGGCTGCCGTCACAACGGTGACGCTTCCTTCGGTTTGCTCAAAGCGTTCGCCCACTTCCACCCCGCTGCAATAGGCCAGCCGGGCAATGGCTTCCTTCTCCTGCTGGAAAGAAGCAGGAGAGGGCGTTTCGATATACAGGTGGGCTTTCTTGGAGGGGGGCACGTTCATCTCACTGCGGCGGGTACGCACGGCAGTGATCAGTTCCATCACCTGCTTCATCTCCTCTTCCGCCTGAGGGAAGGCATGGCCTTCCTGATACACGGGCCAGGGAGCCACAATCAAAGCTTCTCCCTGATGGGGCAGACTCTGCCAGATTTCCTCAGTGACAAAGGGCATGAAGGGATGCAGCAGGGCCAGAGTCTGGGTCAACACCCACACCAGCACCTGACGGGCTCCCTGAGCAGCTTCCTCGTCCTGAGAGTTCATGCGGATCTTGGCAAGCTCAATGTACCAATCGCAGAAGTCGTCCCACAGGAAGTCGTACAGCTTGGACACTGCCATGCCCAACTCGAATTTTTCCAGGTTTTCGGTGACTTCCTTGGTCACGGTATTGAACCGGCTGACAATCCACTGATCCTCCAAGGTCAAGGTCTCGGGCAGGGCGCAGGGCACATCCTTCCCATCAATATTCATATGGATAAACCGGGCAGCGTTCCAGATCTTGTTGGCAAAGTTCCGGCTGGCAGCCACTTTCTCTTCGCTGTAGCGGGCGTCATTGCCAGGAGAGTTGCCCGTCACCAGCGTAAAGCGCAGAGCATCTGCACCATACTGGTCGATCACCACAACAGGATCAATGCCATTGCCCAGGGATTTGCTCATCTTTCGGCCCTGGGAATCCCGCAGCAAGCCGTGATACAGCACCGTATTAAATGGCGCTTTCCCGGTGTGTTTCAAGCCGGAGAAGATCATCCGGGCCACCCAGAAGAAGATGATATCGTAGCCGGTGACCAGCGTGTTGGTGGGATAGAAGTAGTCCAGCTCCTCCGTGTGATCAGGCCAGCCCAAAGTGGAGAAGGGCCACAAGGCAGAAGAGAACCAGGTGTCCAGGGTATCTTCATCCTGATGGATATGCTTGGAGCCGCACTTGGGACAGGCGTCCACATCGGTCTCCGAAACAATGGTCTCCCCGCAGTCCTCGCAGTACCAAGCGGGAATCCGATGGCCCCACCACAGCTGCCGGGAAATGCACCAATCCTTGATGTTTTCCATCCAGTTATAATAGGTTTTCTCCATCCGGTCAGGAATAAAGCGGATGGTACCGTCTTTTACCACATCGATGGCGGGACCGGCCAGGGGCTCCATCTTCACGAACCACTGGGTGGAAACACGGGGTTCCACCACAGTGTGGCAGCGCTGGCAGGTGCCCACATTGTGCTTGATGGGCTCCACCTTGATCAGGTAGCCGCCCTCTTCCAGATCCTTGACAATCTGCTTCCGGGCTTCCATACCGGACAGACCTGCGTATTTGCCGCCGTTTTCGTTGATAGACCCGTCCTCGTTCATCACATTGATCACAGGCAGGTTGTGACGCTTGCCCACTTCAAAGTCATTGGGGTCGTGGGCAGGAGTAATTTTCACCACGCCGGTGCCGAAATCCATTTCCACATATTCGTCGGCCACAATGGGGATTTCCTTATTCACCAGGGGCAGAATCACATTCTTGCCCACCAGATCCTTGTACCGCTCATCCTCGGGATGTACTGCCACGGCAGTATCGCCCAACATGGTCTCGGGACGGGTGGTGGCCAGCTGGATATATCCGGAGCCATCCGCCAGAGGATAGCGCAGGTGCCAGAAGGAACCGTCCTTCTCCTCAAATTCCACTTCCGCATCGGAGATGGCAGTCTTGCAATTGGGGCACCAGTTGATGATCCGCTCGCCCCGATAGATCAAGCCCTCGTTGTACAGCTTGACAAACACATGCCGCACAGCCTTGCTGCAACCTTCGTCCATGGTGAAGCGAAGACGGTCCCAATCGCAGGAGGAGCCCAGAAGCTTCAACTGCTCCAGAATCCGGCCTCCAAACTTGTCCTTCCAGGCCCAAGCCCGCTCCAAAAAGGCATCACGTCCCAAGTCTTCCTTGGTGATACCCTCTTTCCGCATGGCCTCTACAATTTTGGCCTCGGTGGCGATGGAGGCGTGGTCCGTTCCCGGCAGCCACAGGGCAGAATATCCCTGCATCCGCTTCCACCGGATCAGGATGTCCTGGAGCGTTTCATCCCAGGCATGGCCCATGTGCAGCTGCCCCGTAATATTGGGCGGGGGAATGACAATGGTATAGGGTTGTTTTTCCGGGTCGGGCTCGGCATGGAAATAACCGCCCTTCATCCAGAAATCGTAGATGCGGCCTTCCACCTCCTGGGGCTCATAGGCCTTGGCAAGTTCTGTGCTCAAGTGTGTTTCCCTCCTAGATCCGTTTCCGGGAATCCCCCGGTAATTCTCATCAGACGGGATCCTCTTTAGGGACCCCTGAAAGATTATTATTTCATCTTATCCCCCGTTTGTCAACAGAAAATCCGCCCTCTCCCGGGCTTTTTCCCCTTTTCTTCCTGAGAAGAAGGTCCCGCCTTTCCCCAAAGAAAGAAGGACCACCCACGGTGGCCCTTCTTTTTGCATTGTTTTCCACGGATCAGGCAGCCCGCTCTACATTGGCATCCCCCAAAAAGTATTGGACAAACACTTTAGCCGCTTCACAGCGAACCGTATTGTTTCCGGGATTGAACCGTCCGGCATCGTCGCCGCTGACCAGTCCCCAATCCCGGCAGGCATAAACCGCTTCCCGGGCCCATCCGGAAATCTTGCTGTCATCGGGGAACAGGGCGCCGGTGGCCGTTTCCGTCTTCTGGGATCCCTGTAACTTATAGAATACCATGCACATCTCTTCCCGAGTGATAGGGGCGCTGGGTCGGAAAGTTCCATCCAGATAGCCGTTGATATATCCGGATTCCTGGGCCCATGCCACCGCTGTGGCGTACCAGGCGCTGTCTGACACATCGGTAAAGGTAGAACTGCCTGCTTCGTACTCCGAAGGAGCCATGGCGTTGAAGAGAACCTGGACAAATTCTCCCCGGGAGATATTCCTCTGGGGACGAAAATACCCCATCTCATCCCCCTGGAACAGGCCGGATTCAGCCGCGTTCTCCACGTAGCCGTAATACCAGGCGCTCCGCTTCACATCCGGGAAACGGAGGGGCGGATAATCCTCTCCCAAATAGGTATAGGACTCGTGATTCTTTGTGGGATAGGAAAAGGTGATCTGGATAACTCCCTGGGAGTCGGACCAGCTGTTTTTTTCCACATGGTCCGGCTGGCGGTAAAACAGCTCTCCGCCAACAGGCGTCTGGGAGCCAATCAGGAAATAGAGATAGGAGATCTCCTCGTCGTTGGTGTCGTCCCAGGTCAGATCCAAGTTATACCAGTCCCCGTCGTCCATAAGGATATTGTTCCACATGTGGGTGGAGCTGACCACTACCACACAGGGAATGTCCATCAGGTCGCACACCACTTTCACCGCTTTGGCATATCCGTCGCACACGGGTTCATAGACGTCCCCCGCCACCAGACAGCTGTATGCCTGATGGGACAGGGTCTCCTCATCCCCCGGCGCCGGATTGTAATTGTAGGTGCTTTGAGCTGCCAACTGGTCGTGGATGGATTTCACCTGGGTGTACCGGTCTGCATTCGGATCAATGGAGTCCGCAATGGCCTGGGCACTTTTCATGGATTGTTCCCACATTTCCTGTTCCCTGCCCTCATACCGGAGCCGAAAGGAGAAAATCACCCCGCCGGAAGATACCTGCGTGCTGCCGGACACCCGGGCTACGTATCCATACCGCATGGACGAAAGCCACAGGGCATCGGGCCGGTCATACCGCAGCGCCACAATGGCCGCAAAAATATCCCGATAAAGCCCCTGAGAGTTGGCATCGGTCAAATAAATTCCCTCAGTTTCCGGAACCGTAACCTGTATCTGGCGGTATCCGTCCACCAGAGCAGCCGTCCGGATTCTGCTGATTTCCAGGGACTCCAAAGCCCGATAGCATGCCTTTTGCCGGGACGTCAACTGACTGTAAAAGCTGCCGTCCGAGTCCACCACGGCCGGAGAGGAAAAAGTCTCTTCCCAGGTCTCCCCAGGGTTGCCGCCTCCCAATTCATCCTCCGTGGCCAAAAGAGCGTAGCTGGTTTCCCCATCCGTCCACTGATAGACTTGGGAAACCTCTTGCCCTTCCGGAACCTCCTGAGCTCCCACACCCATGGGCAGTGCCATCATAGCCAGCAGGCACACAAGCATCAGACAAATCCATCGTTTTCCCGCTATTCTCATCATAAAACGCCCCTTTCTCCGCGTTCCACCCAGCCCCTTTGGCCGGGAATTTCTTTCCATCGCTGTTGCATATTCATGGTTTAACCTTATTATCTACGAACCTTTTCCCCCTGTCAATCCCCGTCGAAAAAAACAGGTATTTCCCGTCCTTCCCAGCAAAAGCTCGGAGTTTCGGGAAAATCGCGTCCCCTTTCCCAAGCTGGGAACTTTGTCGAATTCTGGTGGATCCGTCTTGGTTTTCCACATCTTTCAACGAATTTTCAACAATCCTGCCTAAAAAAGTGGAAAAGAGAAGGGGCCTCTGCCTTCATTTGTGTTGGAGAAAAACCTGGAAATCCGTTCCTTGGGTTGCATCTTGTCGAAAATTGTGGTAGTATGTTACCAATTTGTAACTTTTGAATGGGACTATCCCGCGGGTTTCAAAAATCCCCGGGGATGATTTTTCTTTTTGTAAGGAGGAACCTTCCTATGAATTTGACGCGAAGAAGCCCTGCACGCAAGGTGCTTTCCCTGCTGCTTGCTTTGGCAGTCTTGTTGACATCCGCTTCCATGCTGCCCGGCTTGGCAGCCAGCGCCGCCGGCACCCCCACTTCTCTGGGTTTGGCGGAACATGGACTCAAGGCTTATGAGGACAAATGGCAGTACAGCTACGGCGGCAAAGGGGAAAGCGACGCAAATGGCGTACGCTACTCCGACTGCGCGGGATTGATCTACGCCTACTTTAAGGATCTGGGCGCCTTAGGAAACTGCATGGCCGGTGTGTCCTCTCAGGTAAAATACAACTGTGTTTTCTCCGGGGACATCGATGAATTGGACGGGATTCCCCGGATTCACGGGCTGATTGTCACCATGCCCAACTACAACGAAGTGGAGTACCCCTACAGCCATGTGGGCATCTACCTTGGGAACAACATCGCCGTGGACAACAGCGACTACGGCACCAATATGCGGTACGGCCCTGTGGTGGGAAGCAACCGTGACTGGACTGCTTGGCATGTGTTTGACAACAACACCCTCTATCCTTCCAACGGCTGGTATGAGTTCGACGGTGCACTGTACCATTATTCCAACTGCCAGTACGATGTGGACACCACAGTGGATGGGTTCACCATCGGCAGCGACGGCATCGCGTTGGATTCTCAGGGCAATCCCCTGACCACCGCTTCTCCGGAAGCGCCTGCGCTGAGCACCGACTATGTGTCTGCCACCACCGTTGCCCAGCAGTTGGCCAGCTTGGGATACAGCGGCAAGGACACAACTCAAGAGGTTGTCTCCGGCGGGGACGACGTCCCTGAGGACAACCAGTTCAACGGACGGATTAACGCCAACGGGGTCCGGCTCCGGGCAGATGCTTCCACTTCGTCCGATATTGTGGCAACTTTGTATCAGAACAACCGGGTCCAGATCCTGGAGTCTGTCACCGGAGAGACCATCACCGCGGAAGGACAAGTCTCCGACGTGTGGTATTCTGTGGTCACCGCTTCCGGCCGGGAGGGATATGTGAGTTCTATTTATGTAGAACGGGAAAACACGTTGACTTCCCCCACCTTCTCCCTGTCCCAGGATGGGGGCCTTGTGATCACCGCCGGCGAAAACTCGGAAATCCGTTATACCACAGACGGCAGCCTTCCTACCAGCGACAGCATCCCATATACCGGACCCATTTATGTTCAGGGTACCTACCGAGCAGTGGCTCTCCAGGATGATTGGACAAGCCCCATGGCAACCGTTACCTACCTGGAAAGCGGACACCTGTTTACGGACTTTACCGACGAGGACTGGTACTTCTCTCAGCTGTCCGAGGCGGTATCTCTGGGGCTGTTCCAGGGAGATGAGACGGAGATGCGCCCTCAGGCAACCATTACCCGTGCGGAATTCGCCAAGGCCCTGGCTAACCTCCAAGGTGTGAACCTGACCTCCTATGAGGGATACTCCAAGTTCTCCGACGTAAATGCCTCTTCCTGGTATGCCTCCGCCGTCAACTGGGCCTATGCCCAAGGGTACATGGAAGGCTTCGGCGACGGCTCCTTCCGTCCCCAGGAAGTGATCAACCGGGAGCAGATCTGTGTGACCATCGCCCGGTACCTGAACCTGAGTTATCAGGGCGGCGCCCAGGTCTTCTCCGATGACGGAACGATCTCCGGATGGGCCCGGGAGGCTGTGTACGCCTGCAGGGAACAGGGCATTGTGGAAGGCATGGGTGAAAACCAGTTCCGTCCCCAGGATCAAACCATCCGCGCTCAGGCGGCCGTCATCCTGCTGCGTGTTTTCAAGCTTCAATAATCCGTTTAACATTCAGAGAAAAACCCCCGGTTCATGGAACCGGGGGTTTTGTGTATCGATGGGAGTTGACTCACTTGCCCAGGCGAATCACGTTCCAGGATGCTTTGCCCAAACGGCTCTGAAGGAGTCCGTCTTGGAGCTGATCTCTGTCAGAGACCACCTTGGGCACCACATTCTGGGATTCGGCGGAATTGGTGGCGTTCATATCCCCGTTTTCCAGGACAATGTGCTCCAGCACACGGTAACCAGCAAAGCTGCGCAGGTCAGCTTCCAAGGTGATGTCTTCCTCCAGATCCCGGTTCACCGCAAAGATGGTCACCTGATCCTTCTGGTCGTCCCACACGGCCACGGTCTCCACATCGGTCACATCGGTGAAGTCCCGGGTGTCGTGCTTGGAAGAACGCAGAGCAGGATTGAGGGCAATGCCACGGCCATATTTGGAAGCATGGAGGTAGGGATAGAAAATGGTCTGCTTCCAGGCCGGACCATTTTCCTCGGTCATGATGGGAGCAATCACGTTGACCAACTGGGCAAGGCATGCCATGCGCACCCGGTCGGAATGCTTCAGCAGGGTAATGAGCATCAATCCCACCAGCAGGGCATCCTCAAAATCGTAGTGGTCTTCCAGCAGGTGAGGGGCTACCGACCAGGGACGGTTCTTCATGGTATCGTCATCCGCCTCGTTGGCATGGAACCACACATTCCACTCGTCAAAGCTCAGCATGATGTCCTTCTTCGCCCGGCGCTTTGCCTTGACAAAATCACAGGTGGAAATGATGGTCTTGATAAAATGGTCCATGTCGTCAGACTGGGCCAGGAAATTGGCCGTATCGTGGAACCGGTTGCCGTAATAGGTGTGCAGGGAAACAAAGTCCACGCTGTCATAGGCCTCTTCCAACACCGTGGCTTCCCACTGGGGATAAGTGGGCATATTGGTATTGGAGCTGCCGCAGACCACCAGTTCCAGACTGGGATCGATCTGCTTCATGGCCTTGCCGGTTTCGTCTGCCAGACGGCCATACTCCTGGGCGGTTTTGTGACCGGTCTGCCAGGGGCCGTCCATCTCGTTGCCCAGACACCACACCTTGATATTGTGTGGATCCTTCACCCCGTGGGAAATCCGCAGGTCGCTGTACTTGGTGCCCGCAGGGTGGTTGCAGTATTCCAACAGATTACAAGCCGCTTCAATCCCCCGGGTGCCCAGGTTCACAGCCATCATCACCTGGGAACCGGCCTTCTTGCTCCAGGACGCAAATTCGTTGACGCCCACCAGATTGGGCTCCGTGCTGCGCCAGGCAAGTTCCAGACGGCGAGGCCGCTCTGCCACAGGACCCACACTGTCCTCCCAATAAAAATTGGAGACGAAATTTCCCCCCGGGTACCGGACGATGGGCACACCAATTTCCCGGACCAGATCCAGCACGTCCTTCCGGAAGCCTTCCTCGTCCGCAGAAGGGTGGCCAGGCTGGTAAATTCCGCCGTATACGGCCCGTCCCAAATGCTCAATAAAAGAACCGTAAATCCGCTTGTCAATGCGGCTGATTTGAAAATCCTTGTCCAAGGTAATTCGGGCATATTTCTGTTCCATAGGGCTTTCCATCCTTCCAAAAAAGCTGATCCGTTCCACCGGATTTGATTTAATGATATTCCCAGGGAACAGGAAAGTCAATCCGATTTTTTTGGTTTTTCTCACGGTTTTCTCCCAAGAATCTTCCCCTGAAACCACCCAGAGTCCCCGGGAACCGAAAAAAACTATGGGGAATAATTTCGTATAAGTCCGGACGTATTTTTGGAAAAATACGTCCTATTTTTTTGCAGGTTTTCGCTGTATGCTGTACAATAAGAAAAAGAAACAAGGAGGGATTTTTTTGGAATTTGAGGAGTTGATTCAAGCCGCCGCCCAAGTGCTTCACCCCCGGAGAATTTCCGAGGATATCGAAGTGGGAGGCGTGGCGGCCGCATTGGTTACCGATCGGGGCAATGTGTACCGGGGAATCTGCATTGATACCTCTTGCAGCATGGGTTTTTGCGCCGAGCACGCAGCCATTGCCGCCATGGTCACCGCTGGGGAGGACCGGGTGGAAAAGATTGTGGCCATCGACTGGGCCAAACGGATTCTGCCCCCCTGCGGACGGTGCCGGGAATTCCTCCTGCAGCTGGGAAATCCGGACACGTTGGTTTTGGTGGCTCCGGAAACCGCGGTCCCCGTCAAGGACTTGCTTCCCTACTCCTGGCAGGACGCCAGGAACGGCCCTCTGCCGCCGGAATCCACTTGAGCCGGCCTGGTATTTTTTGTTTCTTTGACTGAGAAAGGGAGGAACGATTGTGAAACTGACCCATCTACGCGTAAATCATGTGGTGGAGCCCTTAGGGCTTGCCATGAAACAACCCGTCTTTTCCTGGGTGGCCAAAGATACTCAGGATCAGACCCAGGCTGCCGCTCGGATTACGGTATCAAACCCTGCCGGGGAACTTGTCTTTGACAGCGGCAAGCGCTCGGACATTTCCTCTTTGGCCTTTGAAGCGCCCTTGGACCTGACACCCCGCACCCGCTATACCTGGACGATTACCGTTTGGGGAAACGAGGGGGACACCGCCTCCGCCTCTTCCTGGTTTGAAACCGCCAAACAGGAAGAGCCCTGGCAAGGCCATTGGATCGCTGCCGACTTTCAGGACAAGGAACGTCAGCCATTGCTGGCCAAGGAATTTCACCTGTCCGGAGATGTGGCCTCCGCCAGAGCCTATGTGTGCGGCGTGGGCCTCTACGAGTTGGAAGTGAACGGTCAAAAGGCCGGGGATGAATACCTGCTGCCCGGCTATCACTGCTACGATTTTCATCTGGAGTATCAAACCTTCGACCTGACCGGAATGCTCCAGGCCGGAGAGAATGTCATCGGCCTTTCCATGGGTCCCGGATGGTATAAGGGAGACATCGTTTTCGACCGGTATCACGACCTGTACGGAGATACCATGCAAGCCATCTGCGAAGTGCACGTTCTGCTAAAAGACGGCACGGAACAGGTGATCCTTTCCGACGAAAGCTGGAAAAGCTACCCCTCCCCGGTCACTTTCAGCAACATCTATGACGGGGAAACCTACGATGGCACGCTGGAGATTCCCGGCTGGTCTCGTCCAGGTTGCAAGGAACAGGCTTGCGGCGTGATCCCCGGCAAAGAGGACGTGGGAAAACTGACTCCTCGGCTGGGGCCCAAGATTGTGAAAAAAGAATCCTTCACGCCCACAGTGCTCCACACCAAAAAAGGGGAAACTGTTCTGGACTTCGGTCAGAACATGACAGGCTGGGTGGAATTTCAGGTAAATGAGCCGGCTGGTACCCAGATTCAGCTTTCTTATGGGGAAGTGCTTCAGGATGGCTGTTTCTACCGGGACAACCTGCGCAGTGCAAAAAGCGAATATAAGTACCGTTCCAATGGGAAGCCCTCCCACGTCCGGCCCCATTTCACCTTCTATGGGTTCCGGTACGTCAAGGTAGAAGGAATCTCCCAGGTCCGGGCAGAAGACTTTACCGCTTGGCACATCCGGTCCGATCTGGATCCCATCGGTTCCATCGAAACAGCAGACGCCCGGGTCAACCAGCTGTTTCACAACGCCATGTGGGGACAGTTTGACAACTTCCTGGACGTGCCCACAGATTGCCCCCAGCGGGATGAACGTCTGGGCTGGACCGGCGACGCGGCTATCGTGTCTGCCACCGCCTGCAAGAATTTGTATATGCCTGCCTTCTTCCACCACTTCATCAAAAATGTGGAGTTGGAACAGGGTTATTACCAGGGAGCGGTGCCCTTCTTTGTCCCCGCCCCCAAACGGGACGATTGGGGTGACGCCTTCTGGCTGAAAGCCAACCCGGAAGGGTGCGCCATTTGGAGCGATGTAGCCACCATGATGCCTTGGGCCCTCTATGAAAACTATGGAGACCTGTCCCTGCTTCGGGAAGAATATTCCGTGATGAAAACCTGGGTGGAACGGATCCGCCGGGATGACAACGCCGACGGGGGCCGCGGATTGTGGCTGCGGGGACGCCAGTTGGGCGACTGGCTGGCTTTGGATCGGGAAGACGGAGATACCCAGAATCCCTTCAGCGCCACCAGCCTGCCTTACACCGCCACCGCCTTCTACTACTATTCTTCCCAGCTCACCGCCAAGGCAGCCAAAGCTCTGGGCTACAAGGAGGATCAAGCGGAGTACGAGGCCCTGTGTGAAAAGATCAAAGGGGCCTTCCTCCAGGAATACTTCACTCCCCAGGGGGATTTCCGGATTCCGGTGACCCAAACCGCCTGCGTACTTTCCCTCTTCTTTGGCTTGTACCCCCAGGGAACACGGGAGAACATCTTGAATCAGCTCAAACAGCGGATTCAGGCCCGGAACATGCATTTGGACACCGGCTTCTGCGGAACTCCCTTCCTGTGCCGGGCATTGTCAGATAACGGCGCCAACGACGTGGCTTACACCCTGTTCCTCAACGACGATTTGCCCAGCTGGCTGTATGAGGTGAAGATGGGCGCCACCACCGTATGGGAACGGTGGAACTCCATCTTGCCCGACGGCTCCATCAGCGGCACCGGCATGAACAGCTTAAACCACTATGCCTATGGGTCCATCGTGGACTGGATGTACCGGAACCTCTGCGGACTGAATCCGGTGGAGGAAGCCCCTGGCTATAAAAAGGCGGTCATCCGTCCCCAACCCGACGAGCGCATTCCTTGGGCCAATATGAAACTGGACACCGCTTCCGGGGAATATCAGGTTGCATGGCGATATGAAGGGGATCAGCTCCACGGCAGCGTGACAGTGCCCTTTGACTGCCAAGCAGAGTTGATTCTTCCCGACGGTACCCAGCGCACACTTCGTGCAGGCACCTTCGTCTTTTGAGACAGCTTTTTTCAGGAGGGATCTCATGCTGACTTTTCGCACCATCGATCGCCACAACTTCAGAGATATTCTTGCTCTCTCCGTAGGGGAGGACCAGCGAGAGTTTGTGGCCACCAATGCCTATTCCCTGGCTCAGGCCAAAGCTCAGCCGGAATGTGTGCCCTTGGCCCTGTATGAGGGAGACACCCCCGTGGGATTCTGCATGTACGGTCTGGACGTCAATGACCGAGAATACTGGATTTACCGGCTGATGATCCACAAGGACTATCAATCTCGGGGATACGGCCGACAGGCATTGACCCGACTGCTGGACAGAATCCTCCTGGACAAGAACCATCATATGGTTTTCCTCAGCTGTAATCCCAAGAACCTTTGGGGCAGAAAGCTGTATGAAAGTGTGGGGTTCCGTCCCGATGGACGCACAACCCACGGGGAAATCGTCTATCAATGGATAGAAAAATAAATGGAAAACAAAAATGGACTGGCCAATCGGCCAGTCCATTTTTATGTAACTGCTGTCACCAAACTTACTCAGCCACAGAGCTGGTGCTGGAAAGATCGGAAGAAGTTTCCGTCACAGAAGAAGTGGTGGAAGTGTCCTCGGAAGTAGTGCTGGAAGTATCCTCAACCGAAGAAGTGGTGCTCGTGGTAGAAGTGTTGCTACCAGTAGAGCTGGTGTTGTCGCCGCTGCAAGCAGCCATAGTCAGAGCCATAGCCAGAACCAGGAGTGCTGCAATTACTTTTTTCATAGTTTAGTTTCCCCTTTGATTTTAAATTGATGAGAACCCTTTCTCTAAGAAGAAAGATTCTCCGCCTCCAGGCGTTTTACCGCCCAGCTGCTTTTTACGATACAGAGTGTAAGACGTAAAACTTACGAAGATCCTCTATAATACTTTACAAATTTCTTACGATCTATTGCATAAGTTGTTACTTTGTTTTTGCATTTTTTACAGCAAAATACCTGTAATTACAATAAGTTCTATTTAGTTTTCTAAACCACTCTTAAAAATTTACAAAACACTTTGCAATTCGACCGGCTTTCCCTTTTCTCACAGAAAAAAACCGTCAGGGGAAACCCCAACGGTTTTTTCCACAAAAATCCAACTGTTCCTTCCCTTCCGATCTCTGGAAAAAGAAGCTGTCACAGGGAACGTTTTCTCACTGATACAGAGGATATTTCTTGCAGATGGCTTCCACCCGGTCACGGAGAGCAGGAACCTTATCTTCAAATCCGTCTTCCATGGCAAGAGCGATACAGGCAGCAATTTCATCCATATCCGCTTCCACCAATCCCCGGGTGGTTACGGCAGGAGTGCCCAACCGTACACCGCTGGTGGTGAAGGGACTCCGCTTCTCCCCGGGCACGGTGTTCTTATTGGCCGTGATATACACCTCATCCAGACGGCGCTCCAGCTCTTTCCCGGTAAGCTCCAGATCCGTCAGATCGATGAGCATCAAATGGTTGTCCGTGCCGCCGGACACCAGCTTGACCCCTCGGCTCAGCAATCCCTGAGCCAGGGCAGCGGCGTTTTTCACAATCTGTTCCCCGTAGGTCTTGAACTCAGGGCGCAGGGCCTCCCCCAGACAGACTGCCTTGCCAGCAATCACATGCATGAGAGGACCACCCTGGGTACCGGGGAAAATGGCCTTGTCGATGGCTTTGGCAAACTCTTCCTTACAGAGAATCATGCCGCCCCGAGGACCGCGCAACGTTTTGTGGGTGGTGGTGGTCACCACATGGGCATAGGGCACCGGGTTCTGATGGACGCCTGCCGCTACCAGACCCGCAATGTGGGCCATGTCCACCATCAGGTAGGCCCCACAGGCATCGGCGATTTCCCGGAATTTGGCGAAGTCGATCGCCCGGGGATAAGCGCTGGCTCCCGCCACGATCAGCTTGGGCTTCACTTCCATAGCCTGTTCCATCAACTTTTCATAGTCAATGCGGCCGGTTTCCGGATCCACACCATAGGCCACAAAGTGATACAGAGCACCGGACATATTCACCGGGGAACCGTGGGTCAAGTGACCGCCTTCAGCCAGATTCATACCCAACACCGTATCCCCCGGCTGCAGCAAAGCAAAATACACCGCCAGGTTGGCCTGAGCGCCGGAATGGGGCTGTACGTTGGCATGCTCTGCCCCAAACAACTTGCAGGCCCGCTGCCGGGCAATCTCTTCCACCACATCCACACACTGGCAGCCGCCATAGTACCGCTTGCCAGGATACCCTTCGGCGTACTTGTTGGTGAGCACCGAACCCATGGCCGCCATCACCGCCGGAGAAACAATGTTCTCCGAAGCGATCAGTTCCAGATTCCGCTGCTGACGGGCAAATTCCTTTTCCATAGCCTGGCCCACTTCCGGGTCTTTTTGGGTCACAAAGCCAATGGTATCCATCAAATCGTTGAACATGGGACATCTTCCTTTCGCTTTTGATCTAGGGACGCCAGGGCGTTTTCCCGCCCATTTTTTCCTATTATACCGAAAAATTGCCCTCCTGGCAACAAAAAGCCCCCCAGGCTTTTCAATCTCTTTTCCCTTTTCGGAAAAACCTACCCTCCCCAGCACGCCTGGCGGATTAGGATCAGGATCGCCAGATGGGCAGGGTAAAACACATAGAGAAAATACCGGGGCAGCCGCTTTCCCCGTTTTCCGTTGTAGAAGATCAGAGGAAGCGCCGCCAAAATGGCCCAGGCCTGGGTGAGACTTTGGTGGGCTCCGCAATAGAGAGCCGTACACAGCCCCAGAGATATCACCACGCCCACCCGGTTTCCCCGAAACAGGGTAAAGCACAAGGCAAGCAAAATCCCGTATCCCCCGTAATCCAAGCCCAACAGCTCTGCCGCCGCCACCAAACCCGCTGTGCCCAGCAGCCAAGCCCCGCCCTTTTCGGCGCACCACAAGGCAAGGAACGCTGCCATCAACTCGAAAAACACATTTTGACAGGGAATCTGCCAGCCGGTTCCATAGGCCATCCCCACAAACAGCTGGTAGGGAACTTCGGAAATCACCCCAAAGATTCCCAGCCGCAGCAAGTATTTTTTTCGGCTGGCTGTGTGGACAAAGCCCTCGGTCAAAAGGAAAACAAAAAGAGGAAAGGAAAGCCGCCCGATCCATCGAAGCCACACTTCATTTGGAAACAAAGCCATTCCCGTGTGGTCAACCACCATGGTGACTGCGGCGATCCCTTGAAGCACGCCAGAGCTCAAGCTGATCCCCCTCTCTCTCTTCTCGGATCACACCTCCAGGGAAGATCCTGAACAGCTCGGACTTTTCCTTGCTGTTTTCCCTATTGTGCCATGGGGCACAGGTGCTTGTCAACGCGAGAAAAGTGGAGTAAAATTGAAAAAACTATCATTTTATTGGAGGAGCGTGTTCCCATGACCCGTAAAGAATTGGCCCTCTTGGCCGTGGAGGCCCTCAAAAAAGAATATCCCGGAGCTGTCTGCTCCCTGGAATACCAGGATCCCCTGCAATTGCTCATCGCCACCCGGCTTTCCGCCCAATGCACCGACGCCCGGGTAAATATGGTCACCCCCGCCCTGTTCGCCCGGTTTCCCACTTTGGAGGCCTTCTGCCAGGGCACTGAAGAGGAAATCGGGGAACTGATCCGCTCTTGCGGATTCTACAAGATCAAGTCCAAGGACATTTTGGCCGCCTGCAAGATGATCCGGGACGAATTCGGCGGCCGGGTTCCGGATACCATCGAGGACCTGACCCGCCTCCCCGGTGTAGGCAGAAAAACCGCAAACCTGATTGTGGGAGACATCTATGGCAAACCCGCCGTGGTCACCGACACTCACTGCATCCGCATTGCCGGCCGGCTGGGACTGACCAAAAACACGGTGCCCGTCAAGGTGGAAGATGACCTGCGGGCTGTACTTCCCCCGGAGGAATCCAACGATTTCTGTCACCGGCTGGTCCTGCACGGCAGAGCCGTTTGCACCGCTCGAAAGGCCTTGTGCGACAACTGCTGTATGGCATCCTTCTGTAAGCGGGCAGGCGTGGGACCCAACGGGGAGAAGATCGTCCCCAAAAAGAAAACTACTTGACTTAAAGTGTGGTTTATCCCTTATACTGGACTTGATCATTCTGTTTTTTGAAAACAACTCTGGAGGTTGACACGGTTATGGAAAAATCAAAAGTGTACTTTGCCAACCTGCGGGCGGGCTTTGGCTCTAACCTGCTGGAAAAACTGGAGCGGCTCATCAAGACCGCCGGTATTGGCAACATCGATTTTCAAAATAAATATGCCGCCATTAAGATTCACTTCGGCGAACCCGGCAACTTGGCCTTCCTGCGTCCCAACTATGCCAAGGTAGTGGCAGATGTGGTCAAAGAATTGGGAGGCAAGCCCTTCCTCACCGACTGCAACACCCTGTATGTAGGCCGTCGGAAAAACGCCCTGGACCATCTGGACGCCGCCTATGAAAACGGCTTCTCTCCCTTCTCCACCGGCTGCCATGTGATCATCGCCGACGGCCTGAAAGGCACCGATGAAACTCTGGTTCCCATCGACGGGGACTATGTGAAGGAAGCCAAGATCGGCACCGCCATTATGGACGCCGACGTGTTTATCTCTCTGACTCACTTTAAGGGCCATGAAGCCACCGGCTTCGGCGGCTGCTTGAAGAACATCGGTATGGGATGTGGTTCCCGGGCAGGCAAAATGGAAATGCACAGCGCCGGCAAACCCCATGTGGAAACTGAACGCTGCGTCGGTTGCGGCTCCTGCCAGAAGGATTGCGCCCACAGTGCCATCACCATCACCAACCGGAAAGCCAGCATAGACCACTCCAAGTGCGTGGGCTGCGGCCGCTGCATCGGACGCTGTCCCGTGGACGCCGTAAGCCCCGCCAGCGACGAGGCCAACGACATCCTCAACTGCAAAATTGCCGAATACACCCTGGCCGTGGTCAAGGACAAGCCCTGCTTCCACATCAGCCTGGTCATCGACGTTTCCCCCTACTGTGATTGCCACAGCGAAAATGACCTGCCCATCGTTCCCGATGTAGGCATGTTCGCCTCCTTCGATCCCATTGCTCTGGATCAGGCTTGCGTGGACGCCGTCAACGCCCAGCCCAGCATTCCCGGTTCTGTTCTGGATGAGCGGGAGCGCTGCCATCACGACCACTTCACCGACACCCATCCCGATACCAACTGGGAATCCTGCCTGGAGCACGGTGTCAAACTGGGCCTGGGAACGCGGGAGTATGAGCTGATTACGGTGAAATAAGGGACCTCTTTTCCTTCCAGGAGAATTGCGTTTTCTGACGTTGAGCAGGAAATTCCGGCTTTTTCCCCGGAGCTGCTCTGCTCCCTCATCACATTAAAAAGGACGTGGATTGATTCCACGTCCTTTTTTGATGGTTCCTGTTGTGTTATCCCCGTACAGGTAGGGGATACTATCGAGGGGACTTGTCTTTGCCCAAAGCTTTCCGGGCTAGTAGGTCCGCCATGTCGTTCCAACGGTTGCCCGAGTGTCCCTTGACTTTCACAAAAGTGAGCTTCAAGTGCTTCATGGCCTCCCGACACTGGGCGGCGTAGGCCTGAGTTCCGGGCTTATTGGCCTTCCACTGGCCGGTAGCCCATTTGCCCACTCCCTCGTAATCGTGATGAATTTCCAGAGCGGGTATATTTCGTTCCAGGCAATAATGGATCACCGCCACAGCTCCCAGGATTTCTCCGGCCACATTGTGCATGTCCGCCATCTGGGGATCCCGGTATTTTTTGGAGAACAAAACCCGTTCCCCCTGATAAAACAGCACAGCCCCACAGGAAAATTCACCTGTTTCACTGGAAAAGCTGCCGTCCACATAGGCCACGGCCATGCCATCCTTTTCCGGGGATTCCTCCCCTCCGGAAACCTCCTGGACAGGCGCCTCCTGCCGGAGAAAAGCCTCCGCCTCTTCCCGAGTGGGGAATCCCTTGTAGGTCACGCCCTTTGCCCCCTGGACCTGCATTTTGCACGCATCCCAGGAGTCGTAGATTCCGTCGCCGCTTTTGCCATTTTTCACCGCGTAGTATTTCTTTGCCATACTGCCCTGCCCCTTCTGTTCGGAAGTTTCACCGGCCTATGATATCACATTCCCCATGGGGCCGCAAGGCTTTCGCCGTGACCTTACTCTCCAAAGAGAGGGGTGGAAAGGTACCGATCTCCTGTGTCCGGCAGCAGCACCACAATGGTTTTTCCCTGGTTTTCCGGACGGGCGCCCACTTCCGCTGCCGCCCAGAGGGCTGCCCCTGAGGAAATTCCCACCAGAATTCCCTCCCGGCGGGCAAACTCCC
>UMIO01053845.1_pt1 | contig 22963 bp, 20 predicted proteins | sample 1965821 | NCBI WGS metagenome assembly UMIO01 (sample SAMEA4836127, study PRJEB28245) | human gut metagenome | biome: gut microbiome; material: fecal sample | place: Denmark | collected 2008
GCGGGAGCGGGAGCAGGGGCGGGGGCGGGGGCGGGAGCAGGAGCAGCTGCGGGAGCAGCCACGGGGGCAGGAGCAGCGCCGCCCTTTACTTCTTCTACGGTAACTTCATAAGCAGTGCCGTTGACATTGACATTGTACTTTCTCATAATTTGATTCCCTCTCTGTTAAATTAGACTTCTGGGTTTCCTCAAAAAAATGGACAGACACGCCTCAGGGAAAACCCCTGAGGGCTAGCTACTTACAGGCGGCGGATGGACAGGATCTTGATGTGGTCCACGTCCTCGCCCATTTCCTCAGCAATGGCTGCAGAAATTGCTGCCACCAACTGCTGGTTGCCGGTGCGCGGAGCCTGAGCCGGAGCCGGAGCGGGTGCCGCCGGGGCCGGGACAGGTGCCGCCGCAGGAGCCTTATTCCCGGTGATCGAAGACACGATCGCGCCCATGATCTTGATGATGATGATCAGGCAGATCAGACCGATGAACACCGTGATGAGGCCCATCAGGACAACTTGGAGTATACTGGGTTCTGGCATTCGCTTGTACCTCCCTTCGCCATAACATTATGAGTAAGCCTACAACAAACGAATCTCTGGATTTTGAAAAAACACCATTCTACCGCATTTTATCAAAATCAAATAAATGATACCACGATCCCAGCCGTTTGACAATGCTTTGTTCACGGTTTTGTTAAAATTTTTTCAAAGTTCCTTCGCTTTTCTGAAAGTAAAAAAAGTGACCGGCCGCCCGAAGGCTTCCCGTCACTTTACCCCTTTTATAGTCCTTGAGTGTCCACCAAAGTGGCCGCGTGTTCCCGGGCCGCTTCGTAGTCATCCGCTTCCACCAGATAGGGCTTGGTGGGTTTGGGAGCATCTGGATTCCAGGGTTTCAACCGGTAAACCAGCCACACCAAATCCGGATCCTCCACGGGAGGCTTCTCCTCCAAGGGAACAAATCCCATGGCCTTGAAGAATTCCAGGGCCTCCCCGTTCTCCCTTTTGACCCGCACTACAACCCGGCGCCTGTTTCCCATTTCCAGCATGTCGCGCATCAGGCTCCACAGGGCGGTACCCACGCCCCGGCGCAGCAGCCCTTTCTTGACGTACAGCTGAAATTCCACCGAAAACAGATTCTCCGGATCCCAGGGGTCCTCACTTAAATGACAGAACCCCGCCGTCTGATAGTCGATTTCGCACAGAAGCCATCCCAGGCCATAGGTGTAGCGGTCAATGCGCTGCACATAGCTTTGCAGCTCCGGCGGCTCTCCCTCCGGGGCATTGGCGGTTCCCGTGTAGGGTCCGTAAATTTTTAACATGGACGGACCGTCCCACTCATTGACCCGCCTTACTGCCACTCTGGCCATGTTCTTTCGCTCCTTCTTTCCCTGGCCTTTCAGGGGACCGTCACAAAATAAAGGCATCCATGCACTTTCCGTCCCCGCCAAAGGCGTTGTTGTACTGTAAAATATTGTATTGGTTCAGCAAATCATCATAGGGGGTCTCCTCCCCGTTTTTATACAGGTTCCCATCCTTGTCCATCACGCCCATGGCCGTAATCACCGGCAAAGTCTGGCGCAGGTTTTCCAGGAAGTTGGTGTAATCGGTGCCTTCCAGCCCTGCCGCCCGCAACAGCAGACCCGACAGATAGTTGAGGCTCACCGCGTCAATTTCCTCCCCTTCCAGGGGGTAATTAGCCCAAATCACAAAGGGCACCTGGTATTCCTTCATCACGTTCTCGAAGGAAAGATTTCCGGCGTCCTCTCCCAGCAGCTGGCTAAGGAACCCTTCTTCCAGGTTGGGCCAGTGATCCCCGAAGAACAGGACCACCACAGGCTCGTCCACCTGGGAGAAGTAATCCAGCAAATACTCCAGCGCCTCGTCGGATTTTTTGGTCAGGCTCAGGTATTGCTCCGTCTGGGGATATTCCCCGGGAGCTTCCTCCACCTGCACGGTGGTGGGATAGTCCTCGTCCTCATATCCCCCATGATTCTGGATGGTCACGTTAAACAGGAACAGGGGTTTGTCCTGGTCCCTGTGCTCGTATTCGTAGATCACCTGATCGTAACTGGAAATGTCGCTGGTCAGGCCGTGTTCCAGTTCCCGGTCCACGTCAAATTCCGACACGTCCACAAACTCGTCAAATCCCAGATATTCGTAAGCCGTGTCCCGCTGCCAGGCGCTCCGTTGGCCCGGGTGGATGGCCACGCACTCGTAACCGTACCCGTCCTTGAGCAAGGAAACCAAAGAGGTCTGGTCGTGATCCACATATTGCTGGTAAGGCTTGCTTCCCACCGGCAGGAAAGCAGTGGTATTGCCCGTCAAGAATTCATACTCGCTGTTACAGGTATTGCCTCCATACACGGAGGAATAAGCCGTGCCCCAAACCACATCCCCGGATTTCTGCAAGGAGTGGAGGAAAGGCAGGTTGTCGGGCTCCAGGGTGATATTTCCCTCTCCCACGGCACCCATATCCGTAAAGGACTCGTTCATCACCGCAATGATGGTGGGCAGTTCCTCCGGGTCTCCCACAGGATCCGGATCCTCCAGCTGGGAGGCCTCTTCGGAAACCACCTCTGCCTCTGCGGTGGAGTATCCATCGGGCTTATCCACCATAAGAAATTGGATATTGGCACAAAAGCCCGCGGCAATTCCGGTGATCTCGGAACTGGTCTTCTGGTTCCAGGCCCACACGGAAATTCCCAGATCGGACAGGATGTTCATGGGGAACACCAGCAAAAACAGGGCGGCGGTCACCACCAAGGAGGCCACCCGTTCCACCAGACGCTGGGAACGGGACACCCTTTCCCGAGGCCCAAACTTGATGCAAAGGGCAAGCGCCAGACTGAATCCCATGGCAGCCACAGTCATGGCCCGGCTGGGTTCATAGGTGTATCCCCCCGCTACCGTGGCCGCCGTGCCAAAGCTTTGGATGTCCCAGGGCAGAATGGGCTGGCCTCGGAATTGGACCACAAAGTAATTGGCAATGCCGAAGCCCAGAGAGATGACGCTGCCAAAAATGCAAGAGGCCCACACCTTGCGGAACAGGGCGTACCCCAACAGGTACACCATCAAATAGCACAAGTAATTGGCCAGTCCCTTCCAAAAGGAAAAGGATAAAATCCGGGTGGAGTTGATCAGATCCACTCCGAAAAAGGCCCCCAGGGGCAGCAGAAGCAGAAACACCCAGCTGACCCCTTTGCGCCAGGGCTCCGGGAGCTTTACCTCCCACAGACACACAAAAGACGCCACCAGGGACAAAGCCCAGAATCCCACTGTGTATCCGGCAAAAGCGGCGACGCCTCCTTCCGGATCTTCCGCCTGACGGAACAGAAGCACCTCCCAGAGGTACAACAGCACCGCTACCAGAAGCACCGCAGCCGCCCCAATCTGATTCCAGCGGGTGCGGCGCAAAGAGATTTCAAATGTTCGACTGGCCGCCTCCCCGTTCTCAGAGGACGAGGAGCGCTTTTTCCAAAAATTCATTCCCATAGCCTATGTTCGCTTCCTTCTGTGGATAGTTCCTCCCCACAGAGTCACGGCACCCTTGGCGCCGAAGGTTCCTCAAAGCTTTCCCTGTTTCCAGGCAACAATGGCGTCCGCAATCCGCCCGCTGGCTTCCCCGTCTCCATAGGGGTTGCTGGCCTGGCTCATGCGGGTATATTCTCCCTCATCAGTGAGCAGCTCCCGCACCAAAGTGTAGATGGTTTCTTCCTCGGTGCCCGCCAGCTTTAGGGTGCCCGCGGCGATGCCCTCGGGCCGCTCGGTGGTGTCCCGCAATACAATCACCGGTTTTCCCAGAGAGGGAGCCTCCTCTTGGATGCCGCCGCTGTCGGTGAGAATCAAATAAGAACGGGCCAACAGGTTGTGGAACTCGATGACCTCCAGGGGGTCGATGAGCCGTACCCGGTCACAGCCACCCAATTCCTCCTCTGCCGCCTTTTGGACCAGCGGGTTCAGGTGAACCGGATAGACCACCTTCACATCGGGGAATTCCTCCACTACCCGGCGGATGGCCCGGAACATCCGGTGCATGGGCTCTCCCAGATTCTCCCGCCGGTGGGCGGTGAGCACGATCATCCGGGAGCCTTCTGCCCATTCCAAAATCTCATCGGAATAGTCTTTGCGCACGGTAGTCTTCAAGGCGTCAATGGCCGTGTTGCCGGTGACCACAATGGTTTCCGGCCGTTTTCCTTCCCGCAGAAGATTTGCCCGGGCGCCCTCTGTGGGGGCAAAATGCAGGTCCGCCACGCAACCTACAAACTGCCGGTTCATCTCCTCAGGGAAGGGAGAATACTTATTATATGTGCGGAGTCCCGCCTCCACATGGCCCACTGCCACCTGTCCGTAATAGGCCGCCAAGGCCCCCGCAAAGGTGGTGGTGGTATCCCCGTGGACCAGAACCATGTCCGGGTGCTCCTGCTGGATTACACCCTCCAGGCCCTTCAAGACCCGGGCGGTGATGTCCGAGAGGGTCTGGCCGGGCTTCATGATGTCCAGATCGTAGTCGGGGGTGATGGAAAAAGCTTCCAGCACCTGGTCCAGCATCTGCCGGTGCTGGGCGGTGACGCACACCAGGCTGTCAAATTCCTCCCGGCGTTCCAGCTCCTTGACCAGAGGCGCCATCTTGATGGTCTCCGGCCGGGTGCCGAACACGGACATGACCTTGATTTTTTTCATGGGTACCCATCCTTCCCGTACTATATTCGTCATTTCTCAAGTTCTTGTCAACAAAGTTCTTACAAATTCCTGACAAAGCCTTAACAGATTCCCGATTTTTTTAGAAGGCCCGGTCAATTTCCGGTTTCCTTCCGGACTTTTCCCAGAAACTTTACATTGCTCTCGTAAAAGCGCTTCAACCGGGAAGGTTCCCGCACAATCCGGTAAAGCCATTCCGTATTGGTGCGCACGAAAAAGGCCGGGGCCCGGCGTTTGCTGCCGGAAAGCACGTCAAAAGAACCGCCCACCCCAATGAACACGCCTTTTTGGAATTCATCCAGATGCTTGGCAATCAAGAGTTCCTGGGCGGGAACCCCCAGAGCCACCAGCACCAAATCCGGCTGGGCCTTGACGATTTCCTGGAAATCCGCGTCCTTGTCCTTGCCGTAACCGTTGCGGTACCGGACTTTCATGCCCGGGTACTGCCGCTTGAGCTTTTCCGCCAGGGCCCGGACCACTTCCTCTTTGGCACCCAGCAGGTACACGCTTTTTTTCTGTTCTCCCGCCAAAGCCAACAGCTTCTCCGCCAGGTCCACTCCGGTAATCCGTTCCGTCACGGGCAAGGAAAGCTGGCGCATGGCCCGAACTACGCTGATGCCGTCAGGCACCACCGCCGTCTTCTCGTCCAGCAGCAGCTTCCGGATGGCGGGATTGCCGTCGGCCCGCATGAGGATTTCCGGGTTGGCGGTAACCACAAACAGTTTCTCTTCCCGGAGCATGGCCTCTCCGGCCTTTTTACAAAACTCCTCTGCCGTGCCGGGAAATATCCGTTTTACATATTCCTTAATCGCCATGGGATCACCCTTTCTTCCCTTGTTGGGCCTTCCGCCGTTTCTCTGCGGCGGCTTTCCGGTTCCGTTCCCGGTCTTCATCAAAATCGTAAAGCTGCTCAGTGCCAAAGGCCTCCGTGCTTTCCGACGCCTTTAAGAAAACCGTCATGGTCTGGAAAATCAACTTGATGTCCTGCCAAATGCTGTAATTCTCAATATACATCAGGTCCATGACCAGCTTATCTTTGGGAGACGTGTTGTACTTGCCGCTGATCTGAGCCAGGCCGGTCAAACCTGCCTTCATCCGCAGCCGATAGGAAAACTCCGGAAGTTCCTTCGTGTACTTAGCCACGTTTTCCAGCATTTCCGGACGGGGCCCCACCACCGTCATATCCCCTTTGAGGATATTCAGCAGCTGAGGCAATTCATCCACGCGGAATTTCCGAAGGTACTTGCCCACCTTGGTAATCCGGTCATCGTTTTCCGTCACCGACTTGTGAATGGAGTTTTCCTCTTTCATGGTGCGGAACTTGTACACCTCAAAGATCCGGCCATATTTGGTCAGCCGCTTCTGCTTGTAGAACACATGGCCTCCGTCTTCCGCCTTGATGGCGATGGCACAGGCCAACATGATGGGGCTGGTGATCACGATCCCCACCAGGGAGATAAACAGGTCCATCAGGCGCTTGGCCACCCGCTGCTCCAGGGTCAGATCCTTGGCGGTGTACATGACCATGGACTTGTCGTCCAGGGTCGCATACTTGGCCCCCTGACTCACCACATCCACCATCTCAAAGTTATAGTAGATGTTTTTCTGCTTTTGATAGCAGAACTCAATCAGATGGACCCGTTCCTTGATGGGCACATCGTACAAAAACACCGTATCGTTCCGGGCGATCACGTCCAACACCTGGGGATCGTCATAGCGGATGATTTCATCCAACTCGTACTGCTTGCGGAACCGGTCAATTTTGGGGATGATGTGCCCCAGGCTCTGGCGAGAAGAGGAAATCACACAGCATTTTTCCGGCGGCGCCAGAGAGAAATAAATGTAATTTCCAAAATAGGCGAAAAACACAATGACCACCAGTTGCAGCACGATCACCAGCAGCAGCAAATGGGGAGTCTCATAGACAAAATGGGGGTTGTTCTTCTCACTGGTGTTCATGATGGAGAGCTGCAAGTGGGTCACCAGATCCGTGATGATGGTGGCCAGGGCCATGGAATGGACAATGGGCCTGCTCTTCTGGGTACCGATGGCGTAACCGCCGTACACGGACATCAGGGCGATTCCCAACACCACAAAGGTCACCATGGTGACGCCGGTGGTCCGGGACAAGTTGAACAACCAGGGATTGTTGATGCCAAAAATGCCAAAGAAAATGCCGAAAAGGGAGGCGAACAACGCCAGCTTCAAGATGAAGACGATGGTTCGCTTCAGCTTTTTTATGGTGTGCATAGCAATACCGTCCTTATCGCAAAACAGCAAGCAGTGATCTAATTTATTACCGTCCTGCGTTCATAGTTGTGGGTATTATAGCACAGAGCTTTCAAAAAAGCAAAGAGCACGGACATTTCTTGTCCGTGCTCCGAAAAAAAGGTGGAAAAAATCAAGTCCTATTTTTAGTGAAAAAGCTCGGCGGCCTTCTTCAAGGTCTCGATAATCTCAATGTGCTGGGGGCAATGGGCTTCGCAGTTGCCGCACTGGATGCAGTCCCCTGCCTTGCCGCCGTCCTTGGTGGCCTCCTCATAGGCCTTCTGGGAAGCGGGCAGGTTGTTGTACAGGGTCCGGTCGTTCATGGCCTTGAAGATGCCGGGAATGTTGATCTTCTGGGGACATCCGTCCACACAGTATTTGCAGGCGGTGCAGGGAATGGTGGGCAGGCTGTTGAGGATATCCACCACCTTCTGGACCGTGGCCCGTTCCCCTTCGTCCAAAGGCTTGAAATCTTCCATATAGGAAACGTTGTCGTTGAGCTGCTCTTCCGTGGACATGCCGGACAGCACCGTCAGGATTCCGTCCAGAGAGGCGCAGTACCGAATAGCCCAGGAGGCCACGGAACGGTCGGGAGCCGCCGCCTTGAACACTTCCTGCACCTGGGGAGGCATGATGGCCAAAGATCCGCCCCGCACCGGCTCCATGATGATCACGGGCTTGCCGTACTTCCGGGCCACTTCATAGCACTTCCGGGACTGGACGCTTTCGCTCTCCCAGTCCACATAGTTGATTTGCAGCTGGACAAACTCCATCTCCGGGTGAGCCTTCAAAATGTTTTCCAAAGCCTCGGCAGTGTCGTGGAAGGAGAAACCGATATGCTTGGCACGGCCTTCCGCCTTCAGCCGCTTCATAAAGTCCCAGGCGCCCAGCTCGTCCGCTTTCTGAACCCGCTCGGTGCTCATGGCGTGGAGCAGGTAGAAATCGTAGTACTCCAGGCCGGCCCGGTCCAGGGATTCCTGGAACACCTTCTCCATCTCGGAGGGATCCTTCAAATCCCACAGAGGCAGCTTGGTAGCGCACTGGAAGCTGTCCCGGGGATACCGGTCCACCACGGCCTCTTTCAGGGCCACCTCGGATTTGCCGCCAATGTACACATAAGCAGTGTCAAAATAGGTGAAGCCCTTTGCCATAAAGGTATCCACCATTTTCTTGGTCTGCTCCATATCAATTTCGTCGCCGTTCATGGGGAGACGCATCAAGCCAAAGCCCAGCTTTTTAATGCTCTCGCCCAGATATTTTTCTGCCATTTCTTTCATTCCTCCCAAACCCCGCAGGGTGTTTTCCGCGATTTCGCGTCATTGTGCTCTATTATAAAACTTCAAGGGGACTTCAAGTCAAGTGTTTTTTACCGGGGCCGAAGCATCTCAAACCCGGGAAGATTCCGCAGCAACGTGAAAATCAGCCCTACCGCCACCAGAACGCCCAGACCGACCTGGATCCACCGGCGCTTCCACAAGGGCCGTTTCTCCCAAACATAACAGATTCCCTCTCCCAAACAGTAGACCCCCACCAGGGGCAAGGCGATGAACAGGTACGGGTTCTGACGGAAAGCTCCCCACAAGTTTCCTCTCAGAAACTCTTCGATCATCCGGCTGCCTCCGCAGCCCCCGCAATACAGTCCTGTGGTCTGCAAAATCACACAGGGGGGCCGCACCAGCAGGAAGGCTACAAAGGCCCCCAACAGAATCCCCCAAACCAAAACCACCTGCAAAAGCCTTTTTTTCCTTTCCCGATTCACCGCGCACCTCCTGTTCCCCGGATCCGAGAAAAATGAAAGGAGCGCCGCAAAACACTTCTGCTGCGGCACTCCCCTGGCCCCCACGGTTCTCCCGTCAGGGCCAAACCCGCGGCCGTGTTCCGGCGGCCCCGGTTACTTTTTAATGTATGCCAGCCCCACAGCCCCGGGGCCCGTGTGGGTTCCCACAATGCTGCCAATGGAAGAAACATGGACTTCCCGCTTTTTCAGCAAGTCTCCCAAGAAATCTTGGAAAGCCTCACAGGTTTCCGGCACGTTGGCATTGCCCACCGTCACGCAGTAATCCCCGGAAATGGGCTCCTTTTCCACCAGTTTCCGGATGGCTCCGAAAGCCGCTTTCTTGCCGCGGGCTTTGCCCACCACCTCTACCAACCCGTCTTTCAGGGTGATGATGGGGCAGATGCCCAGGATGCTGGCCACCAGAGCGCTGGTGGCGGAAAGACGGCCCCCCATTTTCAGGTACTTCAAATCGTCGATCATGGCGAACAGCCGAATACGGGGAATGATCTCCTGAATCTTGTCCACGATCTCTTGACCGGAAAGACCTGCGTCCCGCATCTTCACTGCTTCTTCCACCAGAAGCCCCAGGGCAAAGGTCACGTTCTGGGTATCCGGCAGCAAAATGTTTTCGGCCCCCAGAATGTTCTTGGCCACCCGGGCAGATTGGAGGGTACCGCTCATCTTGGAGGAAATAAACAGGCAGACCACATCGTCGCCGCTTTCCTGATAGGGCTTGAAAATCTTCTCAAAAGAAGCCGGGGTGATCTGGGCCGTTTTGGGAAGCTCCTGGGCCGCCGCCAGCTTCTCGTAAAATTCCTCGTTGGAAATGTCCAGGTTGGCCCGGTAGCTCTCCTCCCCGAAATTCACAGTGATGGGAAGCATCTCCACACCCAGCTCCTGACACCGCTTGGGGCTGATATCGCAGGAACTGTCGGTTAAAATCTTTACCATGACTCTCTACCTTTCTCCTTGCATCTTGTGGGAGGCATCCCACCGGAAATTTTTTATCATTGTACCATAATCCCCCTTTTCACGCAAGAGTCTCCCCGGCTCCAGGGCAAACCCGAAATTTCCTCCAAGTTCCCCAAAAGCGCGCTTCCTCGTTTCCCCGGGGTTCAAAAGATCAGGGGCCGTTGCCCTGTGCAACAGCCCCTGTGGGAATTTCATGGGAATTACTTGTTTTCCTGATCCCCTACGTCCATGGGATATTTCCGCATGTAGGAGAGCAGTTCGTCCACGGTGGTGAAGGCCAAGCCCGTGACAGTGTCCGCGGCGCCGTAGTAGATGGTGATCCGGCCGGTCTCCGGGTCAGTGAGAGTGGCGCAGGGGAAGGTCACGTTGGGCACGTCGCCGGTGAGCTCATACTGCACCTCGGGTCCGAACACATAGAAGTTGCCCCGCTCTTTCACGATCCAGGGACGGTCCAGATCCAGCAGCGCCACGCCAAAGCGGTACACAAAACCGTTGCAGGAATTGAGCACTCCGTGATAGATCAGCAGCCAGCCTTCGTCGGTCTCAATGGGAGTGGGGCCAGGGCCCACTTTCTTGGACTGCCAGCCATCGGCGGTGCCGAACACAAACCGGTGCTTGCCCCAGTAGGTCAGGTCGGGGCTTTCGCTGAAGAAGATATCGCCGAAGGGAGTGTGGCCCGTGTCGCTGGGACGGCTGACCATGGCGAATTTGCCGTTGATCTTCCGGGGGAACAGCACGCCATTCCGGTTGTAGGGCAGGAACGCGTTCTCCAGCTGGTAGAACTTCTTGAAATCGTAAGTATAGCCGATGCCGATGGTGGGACCATGGTAGCCGTTGCACCAGGTGATGTAATACCGGTCCTCGATGAAGCACACCCGGGGATCATACCGGTATTCCTTGCGGATTACATCCTTCTCCCCTTCGAAGACAATGGGCTCGTGGTTGATCTCCCAATGAATGCCGTCCTGGGAGAAACCGGCGAAGATGTCCATCTCTACGCCCCGGTTGTCACAACGGAACACGCCGGCATAGGCATCGCCGAAGGTGACCACGGCAGAGTTGAAGACGCTGTTGGAGGTGGGGATGGCGTCCCGCTGAATGATGGGATTGCCGTCATAGCGCCACACAGGCTTCTGGTAGCCCTCGGGCTTGTCCTGCCAGGGCATGTTGGGCAGGGCGGGCCTGCCGATAATTTTAGCCATACTGCAAACTCCTTCCTTAACTGTTTAAATTCCGTTCCAAGGTGTCGGCGTCTCAGCGCCGTCCTTGCCCCTATTATAACAACCCCCGGGAAGAAAGGGAAGGGTTAAATCCCCTTTTTCCAAAATTCTCCCCCTTTTCGGCCCTGGCCCCATTCTCGCGAATCCTTCCTTTTTCTGGGTTTCCCAGGGAAATTTGCAAATTCTTCCCACAGCGTGTATAATAAGGAAACCATTGATCAAAGGTCACTTTGATCCCCATGAAAATCCGCCGGTGTTCCGGCTGGGAAAGAAGGTTTTTTCTATGCCAAAAGCCACGGTGGTGGTGCCTGTCTACAACGTGGAAGGGTACCTGAAAAAATGTGTGGATTCCGTACTGGCTCAGACAGAGCCGGACTTTGAACTGCTGCTGGTGGACGACGGCTCCACCGATTCCAGCGGAGCCCTGTGCGACCAGCTGGCGAAAACCGATGGACGTATCCGGGTGATCCATCAGCAGAACCAGGGACTGGGCGGCGCCCGGAACACCGGGATCAAGGCAGCCACAGGGGATTGGATCCTTTTGGTGGACAGCGATGACTGGATCGAACCGGAAACCCTGGAGAAAACCATAGAGGCAGGTCTGCGGGAAGAAGCAGACCTTGTCATGTTTGCCTTCCGCTGGGTGGACGAGGCAGGCCAGACCCTGCAGGTATTTCGGGAAGACGCCCCCAAGGACCGGGGACTAACCCTCCGGGATCACCCGGAACTGCTGCTCTGCGCCCCCTCCGCCTGCTGCCGGCTCTACCGGCGGGAACTGCTTGCTCGGACGGGAATCCTGTTTCCGCCCCGGGTCTGGTACGAGGATATGCGCACCATTCCCAAACTGATGGCCGCCGCCCGTTCCATGGTATTTTTGGACTTTGTGGGATACAATTACCTGAACCGGGAAGGTTCCATTACCAAAAACCAGAATGCGGACCGGAACCGTGAGATTCTCCTGGCCTTCGATGACCTGCTGGGCTACTTCCGGGAACAGGGAATGTTTGACCAATATCGCCAGGAGTTTTGCTATCTGACTCTGTTCCATGTGTACCTGACCGCCTCGGTGCGGGTATTGCTCATCGACAGGAAACATCCCCTGCTGGGACAATTCCGCCGGTATCTGGAGGAACAGTTTCCCGACTACCGCCAGTGCAGTTACCTGTCTCGGCTTGGGTCCATGCGCAAGCTGCTTCTGACCCTTTTGAACCTGCGCCAGTATGGGCTGATCGCACTGCTCTTTCATCTAAAAGGCCGCCTGAACTGAAAGGAGACGCTATGGACCTGAAACAGAAATGGAAGTCCCGCCGCCGGGGAAGCCTTTTGGAAAACACGGTAATGCTCTACATTCTCCAGTTCTCCAACATGGCTCTGGGGCTTTTGACCCAGGGATATCAGATGCGGGTGCTGGGTCTGGACCGAATCGGCGTGTTGGGCGCCGCCCAATATGCCACTAACTTTTTCCAGATTCTCATCGACTTTGGCTTTATCTATTCCGCTACCGCCAAGATTTCCCGATTCCGGGAGGACAAGTCCTATCTTTCCAAAATCCTCACCTGTGTCATTCTCTCGAAAGCCTTGTTTATGGCCCTTTCTTTCCTGATCCTCTTCCTGTTTATCAGTCCCTCTCTGGCAGACCGGAGTCAGGTGCTGGTGTATTTCTTCTATCTGGTCTCCGTGTGCACCTACGCCTTGCTCCCCGACTTCATGTACCGGGGGCTGGAACAGATGTCCACCATCACCATCCGTGCGGTGGCCATCAAGTTCTTCGCCACTTTGATGATCTTCGTCTTTGTCCATCAGCCCGATGACTATTATCTGGTACCCCTTTTCACCGCCGTGGGCAATATCGGCGCCATTCTCTTTGTGTACTGGCATCTGTTCACCAAGGTGGGGGTCAAGTTCACCCGGGTCTCTCCCAAGGAAGTTTGGGTGGAGCTGAAAGATTCTTCCCAGTTCTTTCTTTCCAAAGTGGCCGCTTCCATCAACTCCAACTTAAACGGCATTCTCTTAAACGCCATGGCGGGAGCCACCGCCACCGGCCTGTACACCAACGCGGACAAAATTATCGGTGCTGCCCGAAGCGGCATGTCCCCCATTGCCGACAGTCTCTATCCCCACATGATGAAACACCGGAACTTTGGCCTCATCAAGAAAGCCATGCTGCTGGTTTACCCCATCATTCTGGTGGGCTGCGCCATTGTGTTTATCTTTGCCGAACCCCTGCTGGTGCTCTGGCTGGGAGCGGAAGGCTCCAAAGTGGTGCTTCCCCTGCGGCTGCTGATCCCCGTGGCCGTGTTCTGCTTCCCCAACTATGTGCTGGGATATCCCACCTTGGGAGCCATGGGCTTGGCCAAATACGCCAATATCTCCGTGGTCTTCGGCACGGTGGTTTACCTGGCAGGGGCCGGCCTGATCTGGGCTCTGTGGGGAATCAATCTGGTGAACCTGTGCATTCTGACCTCTGTCACCGAGGGTTCCATCCTGCTGTTCCGTTTGGTGGTCATCCTCAAAAACCGCCACTTGATGCAGTCCCCTCCCCATTCCTGAATGATTTTTCGCCCGTCTCTGTGGGCACCCTGTTTTCAGGGACCACAGAGCGGGCGGATTTTTTTCGCTGCGCTCTTGCTAGGTTGCCTAAAAAACAGTATAATAAATCTAGTTCTTATGGCAGGTTTTCCTGGTTGGAAAGGAGCTATTTCTCTATGAATCGAGACGCCTTTACCGCCGGTGTGGAGCCAGGCGGTCTTTGGCATAAAAATGATATTCGCATTTTGCTTTGCTATATTTTGGCCAGCGTGGGAACACCTTTGTCCCGGCAGGACCTTACCCGTATTGTCCAGAAAAAAGGCCTGGCCAATTACTTTGAGGTGGAGGATGCTCTGGCCACCTTGGTCACCCAGGGCAATGTAACCCTGGACGAAGAGGGCATCTGTTCCATCACCCCCACCGGTCTGGAAATTGCCAACAGTTTGGACGCCACTTTGCCCCTGTCCGTTCGGGACAAGGCACTGGAGGCCGCGGTTTCCATGTTGGCGGACGCCCGGTCCCAACGGGAAAACCGGGTAGATATTTTGGAAACGGATCGGGGATTTCAGGTGGAATGCCACATCTCCGGGGGGAAAATGGACTTGATGTCCATCACCCTGTATGTACCCGATCGGGCCCAGGCAGAACTGGTAAAATCCCGGTTTCACCAGGACCCCGCCGGGGTGTACCGGATATTGCTGGCAGCCTTGACCGGGGACCGGTCTTTGGCCCGGGATTTATTTGAAGAGAAGGAGTCGGACTCGTAAGCTTGGCTATGCCGGGGGAACCATTCGCCGGCAGGGGAAATGGGGAATCGATATGATGGGTCAGTTGCGGTGGCGTGGCACTTGGGGAAAGTTTTGGCGCTTTTTGGGCCTGACGGCTTCCATGGCCGTTTTGCTTTTCCTGTTTGCCTTTTTAGGAGCGGAATCCTCTTCCCCGGTTCAGGTGGGACCGGCGGAAGGAGACATTCTCCTGCTGGAAGACAGAGAAGATGTCTGCTGCCTGGTCTTCCAAACTGCCACGGGCACTCGCTTGCAGGTATTGGATGCCGCCGGCAGCGGAATCTTGTATCAGGAGAATCTGGACTGCTCCTTGCAGTGGGCTGCCCTACGGGACGGGACACTTTACCTGTTGGAGCAGCAGGATACCGGTCCCACTCTGTCCCAATGGAACCTTCAGCTGGAACGGACTGACGTTTGGCCTTTGCCTGTAGCCTCGGATGGGGTTTCTCTATCCGTGTGCGACAGCATGGGCCGTTTTTACTATGTGGACCCCTCCCATCCCTCGGCTCTCTGGTCTGTGGGACCCCACGAGACCCAAGGGGTTCAGGTGGAGTATCCGGGATCGGGAAGCATTCAGTTTCTAGCGGGGACCAGCCAGGGAACCCTCTATCTGATGGCAGGAGGTAAACTCTGGAGAACCTCCGACCCGAGCCTCGGTTCCTGGACCTCCGCTTCCGCCACCTTCGCTCCCCTGTACCTGTTGGGAGAGCAGTGTTATGTGGATCTGCTGGGCAGACTGTACCGGTGGGAAGAAGGGGCCTCTCCCCAGCTGGAAACTTCCGGCCTGGGAAAAGACCGGCTTCTGGCGGCCCTGGATCGGGAAGAACACCTGCTGGTTCCCGGCTCTGACGGAACCCTGCAATGCTGTTCCCTGTCCGGCGGAGTACTGGAAAGCGTTTCGGTCTTCGGGGAGCCTCAGGCCCTCTGCGGCAGCGGCATCCTCTCCCAAGAAGGGGGATACTATTGGTTTACGTCGGCCCGGTTTTACCAGACGCCTCCTACCTTATCCCCTTCTCCTTCGGTTTCTGCAGACCACACTCCCAGCCCTACTCCCTCCTTGGGTCCTTCCCTGAGCCCTTCCTTTTCTCCCAGCGTGGCTCCTTCTCCCGGTTTGTCTCCCCAACCCACCGATCTTTTCTCTGAAGAGGGAGATCTTCTGGTGACGAATGCAGGGACCACCGTAGACGATTTAATCCAGTGGCTGATTCCGGAATCAGTGTTGATTCAACGCCCCGATGGGGAAACGGTCACCTCCGGCTCTCTGGCCACCGGGATGACTGCGGGAGAATACACGCTTGTGGTGCTGGGAGATTGTGACGGCACCGGTTCGGTGACGAAATCGGATCTGCGCCAAGGGCAGCTTTTCCTGCTGGATGAGGAAACGGGAACCCACCCGCAACGGCGGGCTGCCGATCTGGATGGAGACGGATCCCTCACCACGGTGGACCTGGTCCTTCTATCCCAACTCATTTCCTGACTGCAAATGGAATCCTCCGTCCCGCCGGACGGGGGATTTTTTCTCTGTAACCGGAGGGAAAAATTTCGGGGAAAAGGGCGTTGCGTGGGATCGTGTTCTGTGCTAAGATGAGGAAAAAGATTCCCTATGGAAAGGGGCAAATACCATGCCGATTCTTTTCGATGAAAAAAACCGCGTCTTTAAACTGGACGCCAAAGGCTTTACCTATGCCTTCATGGTCTATCAGGAAAATTACCTGGTTCACCTGTACGCTGGGGCTCCCATCCCCGACACAGACCTTTCCTATTTGATGTACCGGGGCCGGTTCGACTCTTTGAGCCCCTATAACACCAAGGTGGACGACCCCCACTTCTCCGTGGACATCAATCCTATGGAGTACCCTACCAGCGGCGCCGGTGATTTCCGGATCTCTGCCTTGTCCGTCCGAGGAGAGTATGGGGATGCGGTCACCGATATCCGTTATGTGTCCCACAAAATCTACCCTGGCAAGCCCGCTCTTCCCGGCCTGCCTGCCACCTTCGACACCCAGGGCACCGCTCAGACCCTGGAAGTGGAAGCTCTGGACGGAGTCACCGGCGTGAAGGTCACTCTGCTCTACACGGTCTTCGAGGACTATCCTGTTCTGGCCCGGAGCGTCCGAGTGGAAAACACCGGTCATGCTCCCGTTGATCTGGAGCGTGTCTACAGCGCTTGTCTGGAGCTGCCCACCATGGATCTGGACTTGATTCACCTGTATGGCAAGTGGGCCAAGGAAAACACCACGGTGCGGGATCCCCTCCACCACGGAATTCAGGCCATCCATTCCAAACGGGGCATGACCGGCCCCAACCACAACCCCTTTGCCGCTTTGGCACGTCACACCGCCACGGAGGAGTCCGGGGAAGTGTGGGGCATGAATTTGATCTACAGCGGCAACTTCGCCATCGACATCGAAGTGGATACCCGGGGCTGTCCTCGGGTGCTTCTGGGCATCAATCCCGAAGAGTTCCGTTGGCATCTGGAGCCCGGCGAAACCTTCCAGACCCCGGAAGCCGTCCTGGTGTACTCTTCCCAGGGCGTGGGCGCTATGAGCCGCACTTTCCACCATTTCTACCTGGACCATCTCTGCCGGAGCCAGTGGACCAAAAAGAAGCGTCCCCTGCTCATCAACAGCTGGGAAGCTGCCTTCTTCGACTTTGACGACGACAAGCTGGTGGAGTTCGCCAAGGAGGCCAAGGAACTGGGCATCGAAATGCTGGTGATGGATGACGGCTGGTTCGGCGACCGCCATGACGACCACCGAGCTTTGGGCGACTGGTACGTCAACGAAAACAAGCTTAAGGGCGGCTTGTCCCACCTTATCGAACGGGTCAATGCTATGGGCGTGAAGTTCGGCATCTGGTACGAGCCGGAAATGATCAATCCCGACAGCGACCTCTATCGGGCCCATCCCGATTGGGCCATCCGGGCCAAGGGAAGGGAACATTCCATTTCCCGGTATCAGTGCGTGCTGGATATGACCCGTCAGGACGTGCGGGACAACATCTTCCAGCAAATGTTTGACGTGATTTCCCAAAACAACATCGAATACATCAAATGGGACTGCAACCGGCACATCACCGAAGCCGCCAGCGCCTTGCTGCCTCCCCAGCGCCAAGGGGAATTCTTCCACCGCTATGTGCTGGGCGTCTACGATCTGATGGACCGAATTACCTCCACCTTCCCCCAGATCCTTCTGGAGAACTGCTCCTCCGGCGGCGGACGGTTTGATGCGGGTATGCTCTACTACTCTCCCCAGATCTGGGCCAGCGACAACACCGATCCCATTGAGCGGCTGAGCATTCAGTTCGGCGCCTCCCTGTGCTACCCCATTGCCTCTTTGGGCGCCCATGTGTCCGCCAGCCCTCGGGCCGGCTTGGTGACCAAGGGCAATGTGGCCATGTGCGGCACCTTCGGCTACGAGTTGGATCCCCGGACCTTGACGGAAGAGGAACGGGAAATTGTCAAAAAGCAGGTGGCCGATTACCACAAGTACTATGACTTGATCCACTACGGAGATTTCTACCGGATCACTTCCCCCACGGAAAATCCATTCCTCTGCGACTGGGCCTTTGTAAGCCCCGACAAAAAGGAAGTGCTGTTCACCCGCGTGGTGATGCGGCGGCAGGACAACTTGTATCTGCCTCTGTATCTTCCCGGACTGGATCCGGAGAAGAGATACACCGACGAGGACACCGGCAAAACCTACTCCGGTGCTTTGCTGATGCACGGAGGCCTGGACCTTTCTGTCTACGATCTCAGCGAGAACGCCGACGGGGATAGCCTGGTCAAACACTTTATTGCCGAATAAATCCCCATTTTCCAGTTGACATCTGGCCATTTCCTTGCTATAATAAATAAGCTGTCCAGGTGGACAGCTTAGATGACTCATTAGCTCAGTCGGTAGAGCACTTGACTTTTAATCAAGGTGTCCGGGGTTCGAATCCCCGATGGGTCACCAAAAAAGCCTAGCATTTACGCCATTTTTAAGCGTTTTTGCTAGGCTTTTTTATTTTTGAAAATACCGGTTTTTGCGTGTTTTGACGGCAGCTAGGTAGTCAAAAGGTAGTCTTTTTCACTAAATACGCACAAACAAGTTTTTAAAAAAAAATGCTGGACCTTAAAATCATGTAGAACGACCAGTCAAAGCAGGAACAAAGGGGTGACACCTCACAAAACCGTCTATATTCTTCTATTGGTCCATGATTCTTATGGATTTTATTCCAATTTACACTTACCTTAATTTTTAAACCAAAAACGCAAATGATAGTGCTTACAGGTAATAGTTCCTCTCAAAATAGCTGCTTAAAGAAAAAGCTTTTCAGTTATAGAAAAGTCAATTATCATACGGCATTATTAAATTGATAGGTGACAAAATTGCAGAAGCCAAATCAAGCCAAATGAAATCGAATTAAGTTAAAAAAGGCTTTGAAAATCTTGATTTTTTCATAGCATTATGATACAGTTTAGTTGCGTAGATAGGTCAACCCTGTGTTGCATAGAATATACTTATGGTAAAGAGAAGAATGGAGGTGGCCGGATATGACTGCTAATACTGGCAAGGATAATAATATTTATGTTCTTGGACGGAAAAAGAATGAAAAGGTTGACATTCCTGCCGTTTCCAGAGAAATTTTAGAAACGGCCAAACGAGTTGCCGAAAAGTATGGATTTGGGACGGGAAAAAGTGAAAAACAATAATGGGAAAATAATAACACTGTTTTCCAAAGAACATTTTGGGTTGGCTTCGAAATTCGAAGTCGACCCATCTTCTTGTGGAAATCCGGGATATTATAAAGACTACTTGATGTATAGTGCTTTATCTGATAACATGTCAGGTAAATCTACAACTCATATTCTTCTTGATACTAACACTTCTTCCATAGCAGGTTTTATAACTCTAAAAGCTACAGCTCTTCTTACGGAGTTGGATCATAATTTATTTTCTGGAGAGCCTGCTCTTGAAATATACAATCTTGCTGTTTCTAAAGATTATCAGCGACAAGGTATTGGAAGAGACCTGGTTTACTTAGCGATTTTTATAACCAAATCATTAAATGAATCTTTTGTCGGAATAAGGAATATTGTGCTAACTGCAGATCCGAAAGCGGTTGGATTTTATGAGAAACTAGAATTTCAGAAACTTTCTGACTATTATTTACTTCCCAAGGATAGTCAAAACAAATCATGTGTCCCTATGATCATGAAAATCTATACATAAGCAAAAAAAAGCCCGCAGGCGCCGGTTGATGGCCGGTACTCTGCGGGCTTTCTTGTGGGGCGGGAATTTACCCTTTCTGGAGCTGGGGAGGCCTGGGCCGCCGTTTATCGGGCCGCGTTTTCGTGGTAGTTTTTGAGCATCTGCTCGGCTTCCTCCCGGGTGATGTGGCTCCGGGGACGCAGGTTGCCGTCCGGGTCTCCCTGGATCACTCCCTGTTCCACCGCCCAGGCCTGGGCCTTTTCTCCCCAGCCATCCGACGCGGGCTTTTTGGCCAGCTCGTTCTGGTAGGCCTGGAGCTCTTCTCTTGCGATCTTCCGTACCTGTGCTTCTGTCAATTCCGGTTCCTCCTTTGTGTCCTCCCCGCCGGTCATCCCTCGGATGATGCTGGGATAATCCTTATAGGCCCAGTTGCCGTCAAATGTCTGGCCAGCAATGACCATTTTGTTGGTGTACTGCCAGATTCCATACTCTCCCTGGTACTGGCACTCTGTGTGATACTGAGCCACCCACTTGTCCCACTGGGCAAAGGCAGGATCCGTCAGGTAGTCCTGCCACCAGCTGGTGGAGGCGTACACCCCCACATAGAGTCCTGCGGCTTCCATGGTGTCGCAGAAACCCTGGGCCGCTCCGGCCAGGTCGCCTCCCAAAGTGGAGTTGGCCTCCATGTCGAACCAGACGCCGTACAGGGGCTTCCGGCCCCCCAGCATCCGCAGGCAGTGCTTGGCCTCCGCCACGCCCCCGGCCCGGTCCCGGGCATAGCTGAAATGGTACACCCCATAGGGCATGCCGCCCGCTTCCAGCAGCCGGAGATTCTGCTCGATGCCGCTGTCCTGCTGGCCGGGGTAATCACTGCCAAAGCCGGTTTTACAGATCACGAACTGGATCCCCGCCGCCCGCAGCTGGGCCACGCTGACCCGGATGGGGCCGGAGATATCCACGCCTTTTACTGCCATGTTCATTCCTCCTTTCTGGGCTGAGTGTAAGTAAGGGCCTGGGCGCTGTCGCTGATGCCGGCAGTGGTTGGGTCGTTGACCACCCCCAGGATTACCAGCAGGGCAAAGACTGCGTTGACCACAGCCAGCAGCTTGTTGCCCAGATCTCCCAGATCCAGGCGCAAGTTGAATACCGCCGCCACCACCTGGACAAGCAGCAGCACCGCCGGAATGGCCGACAGCCAGAACGCTTTGTTTTTGATTCTTGCCATCCAGTTGATTTTCATCACGTTTTCCTTCCTTTCTTCCAACCAAAGTCCTATTTTCAGAAGGATGTAAAAGATCCCTCCGCCTACCACATTCACATGGGCCTCCCTTCCGCCAGGAAATCCCCCGTTTTCAGCAGTTCATCGTACACCCTCCCGATGTTGGCCACTGCGTGGACACACCTCGAATTTTTGTACTCCGGGTGGGATTTGCAGTAGCTTTCGTAGGCGTCTATCTCCGCCAGGATGTCGATAAAGTCCTCCCGGGTGTGGCGCTGGCCCCGGAGCAGCTCCGTGTTGAACGCCAGGATCCTGGCCCGGTGCTGGTCTGCGGCCCGCCGGTCATCCGCCTGGATGTGGGCCTCCAGCTTTGTTTTGGTCTCCCCCAGCTCCCTGAGCACGTCCCCGTTGAGCGCCCTGCCGATGGCCCGTGCAAGGGCGGTCCAGGGGTCCAGCTTGATGGGGGAAATCTGGATCAAGGTCAGCAGAGCCGCCAGCCCAAAGCCTCCCTGAAGTAAGTAGTTGAGCTCCAAAAAATCCCCTCCTCAGTCCGTTCCGGTCAGGGCTTCCGTCACGCCGGACTCTGCCGCCAGCTGCTCCTGGATCTGCCGGAGGGTGTAAGTAAGATCCTGTTTTCCCGCGATCGTCACCCTGTCCCCGTCCGTATAAAGGGTGTTTGTGCCGGGCAGGGCCGGGATAGGCTGTGGGGTGCCCTCAAAGGCCTCGGGCGTGGCCAGCTGGTAAGCGATGGTTACGGGGGTACCGGCAGCGTATTTGGCGGCGAGGTAGGATTTGAAGGTTTCTAAATTTTTATCAAAACTAGCAGTAATATCTGCCCCAAAAAACAGCGCTCTATTTTGATTTATCCATACTTTGCTTGGACTATAGCCATAGCTGTAATGAGAGCATATCCCAACATATGTCACAACCGAGCTAGAAACAGCAGAGGTTATAATAAATTGGTCAGCATAAAGCATCCAATCCTCTTGGCCGGTAAGCACGATTCCTTCCCATATCTTTTCTCCTTTATCAGTCACCACATCCACTGTCCCACCATACACCGTTTCCGGAAGCGTGATGTCATAGGTGTCTCCTTGGTAGGGTTCGTAGGAAGTAGGGGTGGAACTGAGTTCTAGTTGAATTCCCGGTAATAATTCGTCAAATACTATGCTCGAAAATTCTTCTGCAAAAGCTGGTAACACATATAGATTAAAATATATAGGTTCTATAGTTTTAGTAAATGTATAACTTTTTAAAATTGTGGATTTATCACTTCCTGAATTTCCGAATTTGGTATTTGGGGATGCTGTTCCTGGAACATTTCCAACATAAAACGCAAAGTTTCCATTATATTCGGATTTATAATCCTTATACATATTATTTTTTTGTACAGATAATGTATACTGAGCGTTATCTGGAATTTTAAGCTCATAAGACCAATATGACTTAGTTTGGTTCCACGCATTTTCATTTTTAAGAATTTCAACATCAAGCAAATTTTTCCCACACCTCGTCAAAGTCAAGCTATCCCGTCCGCTGATAGGCCGTACATTCTCGGGGCTTGGATCCCCTTCTCCGGCCTGGATAGGTCCAAAGTTTACCTTCACATCCAGGGGATAGCCCTCCACCGGCTGGCAGGTGACAGGGTTGCCTTCTGCGGTAAAGGCCGGGCAGAGGGCGTCCACGATTTTCCGGGAGCTCCAGGCGGCGGTGGAGGTTACGGCGTCATCCTCCAGCTGCACGCCATCTTTGCCAGGCTGGCCCTGAGGGATGCCCAGGCTCAGCACCGGAGCTTCCGGGGCGCCGGAAAGCTCTGCCGTGGCGGGCTCTCCCGGATCCAGGGTAGTGACCTCCCCCATGGTCAGTTCCGGGGCAGCACCCGTGGAGCCGGTTTTGCCCTGGGGCAAGCCCAAGTTCAGGGTTTGGGTGGGAGACGCTCCGGTGATCTCCGCCGTGGCAGGCTGGTCCGGGGCCAGGGTGGTGACCTGCCCCACCTGCAGGATGTTGGCCGGGCCCGGGTCACCAGTGGGACCGGGTTGCCCGGTTTTGCCCTGCGGGATGCCCAAGTTCAGCACGGGTTTCTCCGGGGTTCCCGACAGCTCCGCTGTGGCAGGCTCTTCCGGATCCAAGGTAGTGACCTTCCCCACTGTCAGCTGTGGAGTGGGGCCGGTGGGGCCAGGTTCACCGGTTTTCCCCTGGGGAAGCCCCAGATGGAGTACCTGGTGGGGAGACTCCCCAGTCAATTCCGCCGTGGCGGCCTCTTCCGGGGCTAAGGTGGTGACTTCTCCCATTTCCAGCACATTGGCGG
>UMIO01053556.1_pt1 | contig 22732 bp, 21 predicted proteins | sample 1965821 | NCBI WGS metagenome assembly UMIO01 (sample SAMEA4836127, study PRJEB28245) | human gut metagenome | biome: gut microbiome; material: fecal sample | place: Denmark | collected 2008
GCTTGTCCGTACCGGCAACTTCACGTATTTTGCTGATACCTGCCGTAAATCCAATTTTTCATTTTACCAATCAGTTTTACACCATCCACTTCAATATTCTCCTAATAATGTTTTCTCCTAAATCGTAAAATGTATTTCCACCATCACATTCCATCAATTTTTCATTTGTCAATTCTATAAACATAACTATATCTCCTTTCGCTATTCAAACTACCACCATGTAAAAAAATAAACAATATATAAGTGCTATTTGGTAAGATTTCGGTGCTGTTTGACACAAATTAACACAAATTACTTTATTTATTGTTTAATTTGTCGTTTTTTTAAGTTATAATATTAAACATAAGGAGACACGGTATGAATAATTACATTAATATTTTTTTAGAATTTTTATATCTTCTTTGTAATGCATTCTTGCTATTCAGAATATGTGAAGAAAATATGCACAATAAAATCAGCATTCCGATGAAGTTATTTTATATTATAGTATTTGTAGTTTTTCCAGCCACAATACATGCTATTGGGATATTATCATATTTTGCTCCTATCCTATTCATGCTTATAATTTTTAGAAAATTAAACAAACTACTGTTAAAATGTTTATTCAATTATATAGCTACATTATTTCTATTTATACCAATTGCCATTATACAAACTTTACTATTAAATGATGCACATTTTGCACTGAGTTCTCAGGAATATTTACATTATAAAACCACAACCATTTTTATAGTTGTTTATAATATTTACATACTTTATACCAACAATATAAAAAGGAAATCCAGTGCGAATTTTTATTCATATGCATTTGCAATTATTATATTGGGATTAAGTATGTTGCTTGGCTACATTACGCTTTCAATATGCATTGAAAATCCAAACTCTTATAATTTGATTGTTATTTTTTCAATTATATTTTTATTCCTTATTATATGCATTTCACTATATGATAAATTTCTGGCAGTCATTGAAGAAAACACCAATTATCGGTTCAAACTGGAACTTAATAAAATGGAACAGGTATATTCTGCCCAGCTCGACGATAAATTAAATCAGCTCCATTCTTTAAGACATGATATAAAAAACCATCTGATAGTAATTGATGGTTATGCTTCACAGCACAATGATAGGAAAATTCATGAATATATTCATAATATTTCTGAGGATCTTTCTCTGACAAATGCTGTAGATTCAGGCTCTCATATCGTCTCAGCTCTTATAGCTGAAAAAGAGGACAAGGCAAAGTTACAAAATATCAGATGCGAAATTAATATAAGTACACCCGGTATTAATATTGACGATTTTTCAATTACGACCATAATAGGTAATCTGTTTGATAATGCGATAAAAGCAGCCGCTGAGTGTGAACATGGCTGGATCAGATTCTCCATCACCCAGACCGGCTCATATATGAATATAGTTATTGAAAATTCCTACTCCGGAAATATTATAGAAAACAATGGTGAATTTACATCTACCAAAAATGACAATGTCTTACCTCATGGAATAGGCATAAAAAATGTCCGTAAAGTCGTTTCCAACCTTAACGGACACATTGATTTTTCTTATGCCAGCGGATATTTTAGCGTAAAGGCAGAACTCCCTAATTATAGTTAAGTTCCTGCTCCTTATATGCTCTTCTTATCTTGTCCAGATGAAGTTCCTTTATCTGATCATGATATTTCCTGCTCAAAGGAACCTCCATGCCTCGTCCAAAGCATACCACATCTTTTTTTACTTCTTTAATGTAATTAAAATTGGCTATATACCCCTGATGTGTATACATAAATACATCATTATCCAATCTTTCATATACATTTTTTAAAGGCTCATAACAGCATATTTCCTCATCAATTTTATGGAATACACACTGGTTTCTGCGTTTTTCTATATATAATACATTTTGAAGGTCTATGAGAACATCTTCATATCCGGATTTAATTTTTAGATATCTTTTTTCCGCTTTTTGTGCATTTTTACGATAATCAATCTGAATTTTTGCTTTTTCGATAATGTGCTTTACCTGTGTATATTTTATCGGTTTCATGACATAATCAAGTGCATCAAGTCTGAATGCCTGTATCGCAAATGCATCGTAACTCGTCACAAATGAGATACATACCCATGGGTCGATTTTTCTTAATGCATCAGCCATCTCAATACCTGTCATGCCGGGCATTTCCACATCAAGAAACAATAAATCATATTCCTTACTCTTAGAAAGTATATTATTCATGAGTTCTTTTGCATTATCATAGAGATCTATGCTCATATTAACATCCATTTCATTTCCGTATTCACTCACGAATTTTTTTAGTTCATTCCGAAAAAATTCTTCATCATCGCAGATTGCTGCTCTTATAGTTTCGTATTGCATATATTAATCTCCTTGTAGTATCCATTCTTAAATGCCTTATCAAGAGGGGATTGCCTTTTCCAATATAAATGTCACTATTGAAAGTAACAATATCCACTTATCAAAATTTTTGCATCATACCGGCAATAAATCCTTTAATACTATGTTTTCCATATGCCGCTCCTTCTTTTGTACTTCCACAATTAATATATCTTTTTATATAACTTTTTTCCTATTTTTATATATTTATTGTTACAATAAATCTTTCATTTTCCTGAGATATTCTCATATCTCCATCATATTTTTTTACAGTCCTGCTTACATTTTCTAAGCCAATACCATGATTCAGCTTATCCTCTTTTGTAGTAATAAACCTTTGTTTTTGATTTATAATACACTCCATATCATAACTATTACGAACCGAGATAAATATTTGTGAATTATAACCGGCTATCTCAAACTCAATTATTCTTTTGTCCTCTTGTATTTTTTCACATGCCTCTATGGCATTATTTAAGAGATTTGATATTATTGTGCACATATCAAACATATCAATTGCTACATTATCCGATACGCGCCCCTTAAACTGAACCTTTATATTTTTACTTTCCGCTTCCAGGACAAATGGAGCTATTACCGCATCCAATTCCCTGTTTCCGGTGTACTCTACCGGTTTTTTAGATGAAACCTCATTAGTTAGCTGCGATAAATATTTTTTTATTTGTGAATTATCTTCGCTGGTACACATACTATTTAACGCAAGCATATGATTTTTTACATCATGACGGAATTTCCGCAGTTCTTCATATTGCAGAAGCATATGCTCATAGTACTGCTTTTGTAAAGCCATATGCTCCTTATACATGTCATTTGACTTTTTTATATGTGCATTCTGGCTTAAAACAACAATCTGCATAAGTGTTACTACAACAAGTGTACAGCAAGCCATTACTGCAAACACCCCATAAATTTGCAAATCTTCATACTCTTCCAATTCTGAAAAAGTCTGAATTGATCCTACTAATATCAATGAACTGATGGTAACTAAATACAAAATGATGTAATGTTTTAGATCTAAAACTACTTCTTCCTGATCATTTTTTCTTCGTTTTATTACATATATTAGTGCCCAGACACCTATACTCAATATTTGACATAAAATCGTTAAAGCCGGAGATTCCTTAACGTAGTATTCAGAAATTCCAATTTTTATAGATATAATAAATGAAAACAACATTCCAAATATAGAGCTTGCTATAACCACAAACGGATACAAAATCAAATTTTGAATTTTAAATGGCTCTATTATAAAAACAGGCAACATAACCATTATAAATATGGATGCTCCCATTACATACTGTAGATTATTATTTACATATACAATACTACCTGTAATTACCACCGCAATGATATATACCATCCATTTGACAGCTTTATTGGTAATTCCTCTGCTTAGTGCAGTACGATATGCTAATGAATAAAGTACAGTCTCTGTTATAAAATATACTATCAAATACAATATATCCCTTATCACATTCTTCGCCTCGCCATTCTTTCACCATACTCATGATATAACCTTTTTACGGTTTCTTTATAGCTTCTACCAATCGGAATTTCAATATCCATATCTCTTATAGATAATTTTCCATTTCTAAGTGTGGCATATTCAAGATTAACCATATATGATTTATGAACGCGTATCACAGAACTGTCCTCAAGCCGTTTCTCAATCTCAGATATATTTATTCCTACAAAGTTCTGCCCATTGGTATAAATATACGCATATTTTCCCTGTGCTTCTATATATCTTATATCCTCAGCATAGATTATTATGTTTTGGCCGGTTTCAGACAAATACGAAATGCCTACATTCTCACATTTCTCTATCAATACCTTTTCCAGCACTGCTTTCACATCCATATATCCGGCCGGCTTCCTGATAAAATCTATAGTCTTGATTCCAAAGGAATCTATCATCTTCTCATCATGACTCGACACAAATGCTATCCGCCAGATTTTGTCCAGCTTCAGTACTCGATCCTTTAGTTTAATTCCGCTGAGACCATCCATCTCTATATCCAGAAAAAGTATATCTATTTTTGGGTTTTCCTCATCATTACAATATTCGAGAACCTCTTCCGCGTTTTTATACATTTGATATGCAAATGCATCCGTATTGTTTTCATAATACTTCTGACACAATTGCAACATATATTGCCTTGCTTCCGCTGAGTCATCACATATTCCGATTCGTAACATATACTTTATCCTCTTTTATCTTATTGTGCACCGTTTCTATAACTATTTCTTTATCCCAACAGCCACCGGCGAAGCTCGTATATATCCCTTACAATGTCATATATTTATGTAATTGTCGCGGTCTACCTCTATCACGGTATAGTAATTCTTTCCAAGCTTTTTCCTGACATTTTCCTGTATTGCATTGCATATATCATCATCTGAGGTGATATAGCCGAATGGAACTGCAATGTCAAAAACCAGATTCGTATGTGTATCACCTCTGATAATACGGAAATCGTGCATATTTATGTGCGAATCAAGCCCTTTTATCACGGAGAGCACCTCGGCCTTCAGTCCGGCTACCTCCTCGTCCTCTATCGCTACCGGGTCCATGTGGATGGTCACTATACAGCCCAGCTCCCTTCGTATCCTGCGCTCCAGATTATCGATTATATCGTGCAGCTCGACCATATCTCCGTCCTCCGGCACCTCTGCATGAAACGATACAATCCTGTGTCCCGGTCCATAATCATGCACCATAAGGTCATGCATACCGAGTATGTTTTTGTCAAAGTCCAGTACCATCTCCTTAAGTCTGTCGACAAACTCCGGCTCCGGCTTTGCTCCAAGCAGCGGGTCTATCGCTTCCCTGGCTGATGATATTCCTGAATAGAATATAAACAATGACACAAATACACCGCCTATTCCATCCAGATTGAGTCCCAAAAAGTGCGCTATGAGTGTGGCTGCAAGTACTACAGATGTAGCGATACAGTCTGACAGACTGTCCCTGCCTGTCGCTTCTAGTGTTGATGAATCAAGCTTTTTTGAAAAATAGAAATTGTATACCGCCATGACGCATTTTACTGCTATTGATGCCAGTAGTATCACTACAATAAGCCATGAAAACTCTATGTCCTGCGGCTTTATGATTTTGCCAAAGGAATCCCTGAACAGCTCAAAGCCCATGATGAGTATGATTGCTGCAACTGCCAGTGTAGCCACATACTCCATCCTCGCATGTCCGTATGGATGCTCCTCGTCGGCTCTCTGTGCCGCCATCTTGAAGCCTGCTATCGTGATGATTGATGAGCCTGCATCTGACAGGTTGTTGAATGCATCCGCAGTGATTGAGATTGCACCGCTAAGCATTCCTGCAAAGAGCTTGCCGGCAAAGAGTATGAGGTTTAAAAATATACCGACTATACCGCACAGCATGCCATATTTATTTCGTTTTTCAATGTCTGTTTCTGTCTCTGGCATTTACTTTACCTCTATTTTTTATTTTACCGCTCCGAATCTGTCGAACGGATAATATCTGAATATCGCTTTTGCAAGTATATCGTCCTTAGACACATATGTGTGCTCCCAGACTCTTGCGTCTGACGAGCCATTTCTGTTGTCACCGAGCAGCAGATATGAGTCCTGTGGCACCTTAAACTCGTAAGGTCCGGCATTTACTGTCCACGGATCCTCACCGCTCTGGTTTGACTTGAGATAATCCTCCTCAAGTGCCTCACCGTCTATATACACCTGGCCGTCCTCTATGGTGACTGTCTCTCCCGGCAGACCTATTACACGCTTGATGTACTTCTCAGAAGGCGAATCCGGCGCATTGAATATGACTATATCCCCTCGCTTTGGGTCAGAAAATGTATATGCGAGCCTGAAGCCAAATATGTCATCTCCAATCTGTATGGTGTTCTCCATCGAGCCTGACGGAATATTTGCATTTATAATGACATAGTTCTTTATGAGTATTGCCGCTACAATGGCGAATGCGATTGTTAACACCCAGCTTAAGATTTCCTTGACAGGTGATGTTTTTTCCTCCGGCTTTTTTGGCTCCATCTCATCGGTTGTTTTTGTGTCTTCTTCGTTGTTTAAGTCTAATATCTCCATTTTCATGTTCTCCTTATTCATGCTTCAATAAGTGTTTGATAATATATGTCTGTGCGGTACAGCCTATGGTGCCATCCACCACTTTATAAAGTCCTTCCTTGTAAAATAAAGACTTGTAAGCCCATAATCTGCGATTTCCCTGTCTGTAAAGGTCTTTGCTATATACGCATTGATTTCATCCGGGAAGTCTCTCTCGAGGCACCACTGCGCCTGCAGGCTCATTGGCTTTTCCAGCTCATATTGGTGCACGAGCTCGCCTCCAAAATCTATGATACTGTTCCATCTGGATGCATTGCCCAGTATCCTCTGCTTGATATTTTCTATGATCACAGCTCTTGCAATCCTTACTTTTTTGTACTTTTCGGCGCGCTGCAAAAGCATTGCATTGCGGTTGTGGGTATTTATCACCAGTTCCATCGGGTCTGTCAGCTCATTTGACACCAGACAAAATACAGGGTCCAGATCATAATACTCCGGTCTTAGCACGTAGTCGTTTCTGTACGATGCTGCTGTCTTTGCCACGGTTAGGTCTGCCGATACATCCGTGTATATGATGCCCGGCATGTCACCCATAACATACTCCATAGATGTGATGTATGGTGTCATAAACTGCCAGAAGGCTCTGATATTCTGCTCAAATACTATGATATCGTACTTGTCAATAAACTGACCATAATCATACGGGTAGTTTTCCCTGTAGTGTGCAAAAAGCGCTCTCTGCATGAATGCTATCTTTATTTTGCGCCCGATAAAGCCGTTTATCACTGTCCTCACCGGCACCTCTACCTCGCGCTCCTTTATATATACAAGCACCTGTATAGCTCTGCTTACCAGCTCGTTTTCCGCCTCGTATTCACCTACCAGCCTTTTTCTGCCATCTGACAGGTACTGTCCAAGTGTGAGTGGACTCTGACCAAAAAAATCAATAATAATCTGTCCGATGTACTGGCGTAGCTCTATGTGCTTTTCATCGAAGGCAGCTCCGTCTCTCGATATGCTTATGTTTAAAAACCTTTTTTTGATATTGAGCTGATACGAGAAATTGTCTATCCACGATGGCGCAAGCCTCAGTATGTCTGTAGCATCTGACACAAGGACTCCCTGCTGGTACAGCGTGGACTTAGGAAAATACCCCTTGTGCTTTGGATGATATATGGCAACATAGCCCTCAAGCAGGCTGTTATCCACTCGTATGATATTCATGCCAACAAGCTCATTCATCGGATAGTTCCACTTTGCCTTTGGCTGTGACAGGCATACCTCCCTCGTATCACACCTGATATTTACAGGTATAGGCAGTGTAAGCATATAGTGCTTTATGGTTTCTACTATAAAGTCCAGATCTATATACGGCGCATATGATGGTTTTACGGGGATAGAGATGCGTGTGCCCGGTGTCTTTTTCTGCGATATGACATACTCTATCTGTCCGCTCTCTCCAAACCACTTTGCCATGACCGGTGCGGTATCCTGCGGATTGCTTATGTTCCAGGCAGTGTTTATGACCTTATCCTTTTTCGACTCGATGAGCACAGCCTTTGAGACTGTAAAGCACGAGCATAGCCCGATGCCATAGTGAGAATACGGCTCATACTTCAGCTGCTGATTGAAGAAATCTGTGCTTGTATAATAGCTTGCCCCTATCTGTGCGATAAAGTGCTCCAGGTCATATTCATTTATGCCTATTCCATTATCCTCTATCGTAAACAGTCTTGTATCACTGCTGTACGTGATGTCTATGCGTGGCTCATATATGGCCCTGACATCGCGCATCTGGCTTGCCTGCTCCATCTCAAGGAACTCCGTGCCCCAGCTCCACTCAAGTGCCTGCCGCACATTGCAGGCATCCATGGCATTGAGCAAAAGCTCCCTGATAAAGACCTTCCACGAAGCATAAAACTGCTGGCTTGCAATAAGCGGCAGCATATTTGATTTTCCTAACTCTACATCGATGCTTTTCATGCTTTATCCGACCGCCCGTAATAGCTGCCATAGTAATTGCCATAGTACCCACTGACATGGCTGTTTTTCTTGTTGTTTACCTTGTTGAGCACAGCGCCCAGTATCCTCACTCCCGATGCCTCGAGCTGTTTTTTCACACTCTGTATCATCCTGGCGCTCGCCATGCCCTGTCCTATCACTATTATAGCTCCGTCACAATACTTTGCTACAACTGCCGCATCTATGGCAGCTCCTATCGGTGCACAGTCTATAATTATGTAGTTAAAGTGCTCCTTACCGAAATTAAGAAGCTCCTGAAAGTATTTTTTCTCGAGAATCTCTGTCGGATTCGGCACAGACGGTCCTGCAAATATCATAAAAAGGCCCGGTATTTCCGTGCCATACATCACTTCCTCAAGACGTCTCTGACCGGAAAGATAGTGCGACAATCCGCATATCTCCCCTCCACTTGCCGCTGTGGCACGCAGACGCCCTGCAAGGACTGATTTACGCATATCAGTATCTATGAAAAGCACTCTATTTCCCGACTCTGTAAGTGACCGTGCCAGATCAAGTGCCACGGTGCTTTTACCTTCATTTGGTACAGAGCTTGTCACAAGAAGCGTGCGTATATCATCCCCGCAAAACTGTATATTTGTCTTCAAAGCTCGAAGTGATTCCTTCATCGTATAGCTTTGTTCTTTTAGCTTGCCAAATTTTACTAATTCCATCTGCCCATCTCCTGATACAGGCTTCCTTATGCTGAAGCCGATTTCTTTTTTCTTTTCTTTCTGTGGCTGCCTCTGCCATGCTTTCTGCCCTTTCCTTGCTCTCCGTCATCTTCCGATTCATCAAGCGGAAGTGTACCAAGCACGTTCATGCCGAGCTTTTTCTCCACATCCTCTGTATCTATGATTGTATCATTGAACAGATAAGAAACCACTATAACCGCAATCGACAGAAATGCTCCCGCAAAGGCTCCTATCACTGTGTTTTTACCGATATTAGGGCTTACCGCGCCTCCATCATCATATCCGCTCTGGATGATGGTCGGCGGATCCTGCTTCATCTTCTCCGCTATATATGCTGATGCGACCTTTGCTATCTCATCTGCTATAGTCTTTGCCATCTGCGGATCGGGATCCGTTACTGTGATATTGAGTACTCGCGAGTTGGACGGATTATCAAGCGTCACCCTGCCGCCAAGTGTCTTGTAGCTCTCATTCAGATTCAGATTTTCTATGACCTGATCCAACACCGGACGTCCCTTTACTACAACTATGTAATCATTTGTCAGGCTGGTGCCTGTCTGGATATCCGCAAGGCTTGTGATTGATGTGCTCTTTGAAAGTACATAAAGCTCAGATGTAGATTCATACATAGGTGTAATCATAAATCTGCTTATTGCAAATGCCACTGCACCTGTTGCTATCGTAACAAGAATTATCCACTGCCAATATGAAATTATCTCAAGAAACAGATCCTTTAAGTCTATCTCTATCTCGTTGTCAAAATCCTGTTCTCTCTCCATTACGTATCCCCGCATTTACACTGATTATCTTCCGTTTATTATATTTTCCGGTGTGGTATGCATGATTTCCTGCGCGTAGTCATCACCGAACTTCTTTGCCACGTACTCATAGCATTTTTTCATGTTGCAGACGCGCTCCTTTGTGCCATGGCTGTCGCTTGCTATTACATCAACAAGTCCTGCCTTCAAAAGCTTCTTTGTGTATCTCTTGAAGTGTCTGCCATCTATGCCAAGCACTGAGTCTGCATTAACCTGTATGAGCGCTCCCAGCTCCTGCAAATCCTCTATACGGCTTATATCACTGAGACACTCATATCTCTCTACATGTGCTATCACCGGTATATATCCTGCAAATATAGCTTCGCGCGTCATCTTGTATATAAACGAGTATTCGCTGGAATGTGAATACTCTGTGAGTATATACTGCGTATCTGCCAGTGTATGACACAGCCCACCATGAAAGGCATCTATCATATCGGTTGCCACATGATACTCTGTGCCGAGCTTTAATTCTATTCCAAGCTTCTTTGCATATGGCATCAGCTTTTTATAGTGTCGCTCTATCTTTTCAAGCGGATGCTTAAACATTCCATGGCGCAGGTGCGGTGTGAGAATTATGCCTGTGATGCCCTGCTTTTTGGCTATCTTGAGCATCTCTACCGATTCCTCGAGCGACTTTGAGCCGTCGTCCACTCCGTATAATAAATGGCAATGTATATCTATCAAAATTCATGGTCCTCCGTTTTGTTTTCCTGAACTATCATTATACTATATACAGATTTTTCGTGCAATTCTTTAGATATTAAATTTTTCTTCTTTTTTGTTGGGAGGGCGTGGCGTAAGCGCCGGGCACCCGTGCAGCACACACGCACTCCCGCGCCTGCTACGCTACGCTGCTAAGAGAGCTGTACGAATTATGCCTTGGGGTGGTTCTATGCTTGACGAAACCGGCTTTTATGCGCCTTCCATGGCGCATAACGCCTTGCCCGGCCGTCCATGGCCGGGCATTTCTGTTTTTCTTGGGCATAATTCTACAGTCTCTAAGCAGCTTCGCTATTCGCCTGCGTGGGAGTGCGTGTGCGCTGCCGGATGCCCGGCGCTTACGCCACTTACGTTGTGACAATAATTTACAATTTGAGATATAATAAGTATTCGAGGGTCAAATATCGATGATATTTGACCCTCGGGGATTATGCTATATAAATTATATTATCCGATTTGTCTGACGAGATTTATCATTTCGATCGCACCGAGTGCACAGTCATATCCTTTGTTTCCGGCTTTTGTTCCGGCTCTTTCTATTGCCTGCTCGATGTTTTCAGTGGTGACTACTCCAAACATTACCGGGATTTCTGATTCGAGTGATACTGATGCGATTCCCTTTGATACCTCGTTGCACACATAGTCATAGTGGCTTGTTGCACCTCTGATTACAGCTCCGAGGCAGATGATTGCATCGTATTTTCCACTTTTTGCCATCTTCTTTGCGATGAGTGGTATCTCGAATGCTCCCGGCACCCATGCTACGTCTATGTTTTCCTCCGGCACGTCGTGTCTTACGAGTCCGTCCTTTGCTCCTCCTAAAAGCTTTGATGTGATAAATTCATTGAATCTTGCTACTACGATTCCTACCTTGATTCCATCCTGTGTCATTTTTCCTTCGATTACGTTCATTTTTTGTTCTCCTTATGTTTTTTATTTTTACTAAGATGAGTTTATCTGCAATTATTAACTATTTAGAATTTGTTACTATTCAGAATCCCCGCACACATTGCAAAAACGCTCGATGCGGTGTACTAATATGAGAGTATGTGTCCCATGCGGTTCTGCTTTGTTTTCAGATAAAACAGGTCATGCGCTGTGGCGCTCATCTGGATTGGCACACGCTCGCTGATTTCCATGCCAAACTCTGAGAGCTGGTATACCTTGTCAGGGTTATTTGTGAGAAGGCGCAGGCTGTGTACGCCAAGCTCTCTTAATATCTGGGCTCCGATATAGTACTCGCGCTCATCTCCGGCAAAGCCGAGTGCGAGGTTTGCTTCGAGTGTATCCATACCCTGTTCCTGAAGCTCATAGGCCTTCAGCTTATTTATCAGGCCGATGCCTCTGCCCTCCTGACGCAGGTAGAGCAGTATTCCTCTGCCCTCCTCGTCTATCTGTCTCATGGCCGCCTCAAGCTGCTGGCCACAGTCACAGCGCTGTGAGCCGAATACATCGCCTGTGAGACACTCAGAGTGTACTCGGCAGAGCACATCTCTTCCATCTGCGATTTCGCCCTTTACAAGTGCCACATGATGCTCTCCGTTTAATCTGTTGACGAAGCCATATGCCTTGAAGTCGCCGTATTTGGTCGGCAGCTTTACCTCTGTGACACAGTCAACGAGCTTTTCATGTATCTTTCTGTATTCCTGAAGTGCCGCTATTGTGATGAACTTTATGTCCCATTTTTTTGCAAGCTCCATGAGCTCTGTTGTGCGCATCATGGTACCGTCCTCACGCATTATCTCACAGCACAGCCCACATTCCTTTAGTCCTGCAAGCCTGCATAAATCGACTGTTGCCTCTGTGTGTCCGTTTCTCTCCAGTACGCCGTTTTTCTTTGCAAGAAGCGGAAACATGTGGCCCGGACGTCTGAAATCCTCAGGCTTTGCGTCATCAGAGACACATTTCATTGCGGTGATTGAGCGCTCTGCTGCGGAAATGCCTGTGGTTGTTGAGACATGGTCTATTGAGACTGTAAATGCTGTCTCATGATTGTCTGTATTTTCCTGCACCATCTGCGGAAAACGAAGCTTCTTTACATATTCCTGCGACATCGGCATGCATATCAGACCCTTGCCGTGCATCGCCATAAAGTTGATGTTTTCTGTTGTGGCAAATTCTGCCGCACAGATGAAATCGCCCTCATTCTCTCTGTCCTCATCATCTGTGACAAGTATTATTTTTCCTGCACGAAGCTCATCAAGTGCTTCTTCTACTGTGTTGAATTTCATATTTTATATCCTTTCTCTTATGATTTTACAGCTATTGAATTACATGATTTTTTAACCCTTCAGCCCACGCACATTCGCAAAACCGCACGATACCCGTTCTTTTATGTTAAAAGCCGTATTTTGCCAGGAAATCTTTTGTTATTCCATCCGGTTGTTTTTCGCCGGATTTATGTGGTGCATTTTCCTTAATTGTCTGTGCTCCTGTCATTTCTTCTGTAATTCCTTCCGGCTGCCCTTTAAATAACAGCTTCTCAACATATTTTCCTATGATATCTGTTTCCAGATTTACGACAGCTCCCACTTTTCTGTCTTTTAGCACAGTCTGGCTTACCGTGTGTGGTATCGCTGATATCGAGAAATTATCCTCTGCCACCTTTGCGACTGTGAGGCTTATTCCATCGATTGTGACGGAGCCCTTCTCGACTATATAGCGCATGAGCGGTGGTGTGGCCTGTATTGTATACCAGATGGCATTGTCATCCTTTTTGACCTCCACAATCCTGCCTGTTCCGTCAACATGTCCCGACACTATGTGCCCGCCGAATCTGCCATCTGCCGCCATAGCACGCTCCAAATTGACATGTGCTCCTCTCATCGCATTTGCAAGTGATGAACGGTTTAGCGTCTCGTGCATGACATCCGCTGTAAACGCATGTGGCATGAGCCTTGTGACCGTGAGGCAGATACCGTTTACCGCTATGCTGTCTCCGACCTTGGTTCCATCGAGTACTTTTTCAGCTCTGATTGTAAGCACTGCTGAGTTTGCTCCACGCGAAATTGTATCTATTGTTCCAACTTCTTCAACTATTCCTGTGAACATTTTGTATCGCCTTTCTTTTTCTGATATTTTCCTCACACTCATTTGCATAATTTACATGGTAAATTGTTTACAATTGTTTCCGTTCTCACCAAGGCGAAACAGTAACAATTACATCAATTACACAACATCACACTCGATAAGGAAATCATCACCAAGCTTTGTCACTTTACTGCTTCCAAGCATCACGGCATGTGCCGGTGAGTCGGTTCCCATTCCCTCTATCGGAGTTTTTGCATCCGCCCCTCCGAAAAGCTTTGGTGCAATGTAAGCGTATACCTTATTCACAATCCCGCTCTTAAGGGCTGACCAGTTGAGTATGCCGCCTCCCTCAAGCAGAATGCTGTCTATGCTTTTTTCGCCGAGCTTTTGCATAAGGTCATTTAAATCAATGTGACCGTTTTTTTCAGCTACATACAAAATTTCTATTCCGTTTTCTTCGAGCCGTGTTATTTTTATGTTTTTTTGATAATTATTGTTTTCTTCTATACTATCTTTTTCATTATCAGGCAAGGCTTCTGACTGTGCGGTTTCACGATATCTCTCACTGACTGCAACAATTGTCGGCACTTCCTTTGCAGTCTTTACTATCTGCGATTCCAGTGGAAGCTTAAGGTGCGTATCGCATATTATGCGGATTGGATTTACTCCGCCCTCGATTCTGCATGTAAGCAGCGGATCGTCCGCGAGCACGGTTCCTATTCCTGCCATTATGGCTTTATACCTGTGGCGCAGGTTTTGCACATGTTCTCTCGCTTTTTCTCCTGTTATCCACTTTGAAAGTCCTGAATATGTGGCTATCTTTCCATCCATCGTCATGGCATATTTCATAGCGACATATGGAAGTTTGGTCTGTATATAGTAAAAGAACACCTCGTTCAGCCTGTCACACTCCTCTTTAAGCACCTGCGTGACAACCTCTATCCCATGCTCTTTAAGGATTTTGATACCGCCTCCGGCGACAAGCGGATTTGGGTCATCCGAGCCCACATATACTCTTTTTATACCGGCTTCTATCACTGCCTCCACACATGGTGGCTGCTTGCCATGATGACAGCAGGGCTCAAGAGTCACATACATATCCGCTCCCTGTGGCGATTCCTTGCAATGCTTTAACGCATTTCTTTCCGCGTGCAGCTCTCCGTATCTCTCATGCCAGCCCTCTCCGATTATCCTGCCGTCCTTTACAATCACAGCTCCGACCATCGGGTTTGGCAAGGTATATCCCATTCCGCGCTTTGCAAGCTCAATCGCCCTTCTCATATATTGTTCATCAGTCATTTGGTTCCCTTTCCGCAAAAAAAATCCCTGAACTATTATCGTTCAGGGCCTAATGATTTCAAATATCATAATCTCAGATAAATATGCACTAGCTGCATTTCATCATAAATGAATTTTGAGATAAAAAAAATCCGGAATGTATAAAAACACTCCAGAGTCACTATCATATCAACATCTTCTTTCATCCAGACTTTACTGTCGGCCTCGGAATCTCACCGAATCATGCCTTGCGGCTCGTGGGCTATACCACCGGTAGGGAATTGCACCCTGCCCTGAAGAATAATTATTTAATTAGCTTACGCTAACCATAGTAAACCTTTGTGGCTTGTATGTCAAGATTATTTTTTATATTCATTGGCTTTTTAAAAGATATCCTTTGTTGTTGAGATATTGATATGTAGGGCTTACTCTAGCATATCCAAATACTCTTTTCATTTTCTCACCACAAATAATAAAAAGCTTATGAAGAATAAGCTCTCCATAAGCTCTCTATATTTTGTAACATTATTAATCTTTTGTAAATTCCCATCCATTTTCGATAGTATTAGGAGTAATTACAATCTTTCCGTCCTCACCATCAGGAAAAGCAATTCTTTGTTCTTCCATGTAACTGTAATCTTCATCTGGTGTAATTAGAACAGGAGTAGACATATCAGATTGATAAGTAAATGAACCTTTGTATTCTAAACTTACCTTGTGGTCTCCAACCCGTGAGTACATGGTAACTTTAGCCTTATTCCCTTTCTTTACCAATGAAAGTTCCTCTCCACCTTCATTATAATATATTTCACCTTTTTCAACTTCTTTTTCATCAACAATATCCAATGCAACAGTATTAACTTTAGAAAAATGGTAAGTAGCCAGTGTATTAGGTTCACCATTTTCCAATTGTTCATATATAGCGCCGTCACTAGGTACAAACACATATTCCTTTGAATATCTTTGGAATTTATTATCATTAACTTCTATTGTCTCATTTGCTATTCCACTATACGGATTATAAGATATTACACTATATGAATTTGTTCCAATCTTAGTAATGACCCATGTATTTGCCTCTGTTTGTGTATATGTTCCTTCAATACTATAATATTCTTTATTCGTTTGTGGCTTGGCTGACAACTTAATTGTTTTTCCCATGCCATTCATTACCATAGTTGTATAATCACTATTTGAATTATCTGGGAAATCAAACGTAAGAGTTGTACTAAATTTTGATCCCGCTGCTAATTGCTGTCCATCATAGTCGCTTGAAGCTTCTTTTATTATTCCATTATTATCAAGCGTAATTAAATCTGATGAATAAAAAGTCTGCTGTTTATTACTTACATTTTCAATATCACACAAACAATTTACCTCATTTAAATCCCAAACATCATTATGTGATACCCACGTAATCCATACTGTAATATTCCAATCGCCCAGACCGACTTTATCTGTAGGATAAAAGCCTGTCTTATTTTCATAGCCTGTTTCTTCATCTGAGTCTACTTCATCTGAATCATCTACATTATCATCACTAGCTTTTCCAATACCATTTGTAATTTCACTTTGTGATTCAACTGTTGATTTTACGTTTTTATTATTTTGTCTTGTACTATTACCCGGTTTCCAGTTATCCTTTACTATTCCCCATCCTGCAATATATATGACACAACCTATAATAATCCAAATCCATTTTTTCTGTGTTTTATTCCATAAAAATGGACAAAATAAAAATGCAGATATAAAAATCAGTACAGCTCCAATTATAGACTCCCTAAAAACCGCAACTGTACAAACTAGATTTAACGCAGTAAACAGCCAGCCCCCAATTTTAAGCCGTGTGCCAATCCTAAAGTTCGAGTTAGAATTATTTTTTACTACATCCTCTCTAATAACGCTACTCTTTGTATCCGTTTTAAATTGTAAGTCATCCACGTTATCAACATAACCACCTTTATAATCATCTATTTGAGTATTTGATGCTGTCTGTGCCGGTGTTCCACAATTTGGACACACTCGCCAGCCATCTTGTATTTCTTTACCACAATTTTGACAAAACATATTTTCAGCTTCCTCCTTATATTTTGCTTTTATTTTTTGGGTTTTGACCTCTTAATGTTTCCGTTATTGTCTATATATAATGACGCTCCACAACTTTGACAATTTACTAAACTATTCTGAGTTACACTTCTCGTTGCTCCACAATGTGGACATTTTACAATATACGATGACATTATTCTCACCTCCTTGGTTCTCTTATAGATATATTATAAATCTCTATAAGCTAATTTTCAATTACTTTTAATACTTATATGCTAATCAAAAAGGAGCTAAGAGAGATTTATGCAACCAGGTTTACTTGGAGACACAATTCGTCAGGCTAGAATAGATAACAAACTCACACAGGAACAGCTTGCCGAACTTGTTCAAATTACCCCAACTCATTTAAAGCACATTGAAAGCGAACACCGAAAGCCATCTATTGAAGTTCTTTTTGCGCTAGCTGAAACTCTACATTTTTCATTGGATGCATTATTTATTACTGATGATTCAAAAGAACACAGCCGACGCAAAAATGAATTGCAACTTCTTATCAACACTTGTAGCGATAATGAGCTTGATGTTTTGATTGCCGCTTTAAGAGAGTTATCAATTCAAAAACGAACAAATTCGTAAAAACTAGGGAGAGCCTAAAGCTCTCCCAGTGTTTTACTGCAAAACATTAATTATCACTATAGTACCTATCCACATCATCAAATGAAATATATTTTAAATCATCTAATGATAAATCACTATCCTTAAGTATACTTTTAAATTGCTTTAAATCTCCATTCAGTATTTCGACTAATCCATAATCATCCACATACTTTAAGAAATCATCTGATGCATCATACCAATCGCTTTCACCACCATCATCTGCCATAATTGACCACTCATCATCATCTATGGAATATTTTATCATAGAGACATGATCGCCATCTTCGTCTATATAATCGATATTTGTGTGATATGCATTATCATTCCAATCATATATAACAATATCTGCACTGTCTCCAATATAATCAATACCGGCAAACGAGCAAATGCAATCTTCAACAGTTGATTCAACAAATTTCACAGTCTGTGCATCTTTATTATAATTTATTTCCCACTGATCACCATAATCAAATAAATACCGATCCAATTCATCCGTATCATGTGTCATATCTGTAGCTATATCAAGTTTTTCGATTATAGCTTGCGATTTAGAATCTGAGCATCCTGTCATAGACAGAACGACTCCTGCTCCTAATAGCATTACCATTAAATTAGTTTTTTTACCCATTATAAACTTCTTTCATTAATAACTCTGATCGTATTCATCAAAAACACGTCCTATCAAAGCATTAGTTAATATTGCTCCTAATTCCTGACCATTCATTTTTATTGATGATACCGTAAAGGTTTCATCATAAACCGTAAAAGTAACTACTGCCGATGAATACTCATCAAAGTACGTACAATTACCGGTAAATTTAACGAGTTTATTGCCTTCGTCATCTTTTCCAGCACTTTTCCATTCTGGATTAGCAAAAAAATTATCAAATGCCTCTTCGTAAGTAACATTTGGATTATTTTTCGGAGATCCCTTTTTTACAGAATTAACTACTCCTGCTGCATTTGCGCTATTAATACATATTATTAAAATAATTATTTCCACAGCAAAAATTAATGGTTCCGGAATTTTTGGGAATTTATGCTTTATTATTTCCAATAAAAATTCAATTCCTATAAAAACCAAAAATGGAATTGGACTTTTTTCAAATAAGCCTACCAAAGAGCCTAAAAGGTATGATGCTGCAATAAATGATATTATTCCGTTTACTATTTTCCCCAATTTACTCTGCTTTTTATCATTTTCAACATTACCTGCTTCTTGGTTATAAGCAATAGTATTGTTCGTCACTTCTCCTATGCTACTACCAATTTCTGTTTTTGCGCCACATACTGCACAAAATTTAGCATTGTCGTTATTCTGTGCTCCACAATGTTTACAAAACATACTCTGTTCCCCCTTTTACATTTTTTTATCGCAATTACCCCTTAGGTATCTTTTAGAGATATTATACATCTCTAAAAGAGTCTATTCAAGTATATATACCAAATTTCCTATAAAAAAATAACTGCCATATCAATTTGATACGGCAGCACTCATTATTTTACTAACATTACCTCTTCATCAGCAATCTTTCTAATTACTTCCATTGGCAGCCCTGAGTAGACGGAAATTTGCTTTTCCGACAACACTCCATCTTTTAACATCCTAATAGCTGTCAATATGATATATATGCTTATTTCCACCTACCTTATAACTACCTTTTTATGATATAATCTAAAAATCTTAAAATTTTTTGTAACAAAACAATCCTTTCTACGTCTAACCTATGAACAAAGGAGGTGACAGTTCTGGATTATGAGAAATTGTACAATTCCTATTACTTGCAAGTATACTCATATGTAATGACAATTGTAAAAAATCAACATCAGGCTGAGGAAATTACCCAGAATACTTTTTATAAGGCCATGACCGCAAAGAAGGCATATGCCGGCAAATCAAGCGAACAGACCTGGCTTTGCAGCATAGCAAGAAATCTGGCAATGGACGAATGCCGAAAAAGCACAAAATTTACAGAGCTTGACGAAGAGCAGCTAGAACAACCCGATAATATGGTAAAAAGCCTAGAAAATAAAGATACCGCTCTTCAGATTCATCTTATACTGCACGAGCTTGATGAGCCCTACAAGGAAGTCTTTCAGCTTCGAATATTTGGTGAATTGCCATTCTCCCAAATAGGCATGATATTTGGAAAAACAGAGAACTGGGCACGGGTAACTTACCATAGGGCCAGACTGAAAATCAAAGAAAGGATGGATAGAAATGAATAATCCAATTACACAATCAACCGATGAAACCTGCAATATAGTTCAGGATTTACTCCCACTATATTATGACGATGTATGCAGCCCCTCAAGCAAAAGGCTTGTCGAAAAGCACCTTAAGGCTTGTGAAAAATGTCAAAATACATACAATGAGCTAAAAAACGATTCTATTGATTCAATGATAAAAAAAGAGGCCGACAGTGTATTAAAGCAGCATGAGAAAAAGGAAAAAACTGCTGCCTACAAGACCGGAGTCATAATAGCCGGATTACTGCTTATCCCAATACTCATCACATTCATAGTGTGTCTGTCAAATGGCGGTGGTTTAAATACCTTTGCGGTGGTAACAGCATCTATGCTTCTTGTAGCTGCAATGACAGTTGTTCCACTTATGGCACAGCAGAAAAAACTTACCAAATGCATAATCTGCGGTGTTTTTGCTCTGCTTTTGATATTCTTTTTTGTTGACAGAATGTATAGTTCAAATGAATTTATGCTTTGGTCTGTTCCAACTATATTTGGATTATCAATTGTTCTTTTTCCGTTTGTCATCAGAGGAATTGAGCTTCCACCTGCTTTGTCAGACAAAAAAGCTCTTATCACTATGCTGTGGGATACCCTATGGCTTTTCCTCACAATCATTGAGGTGTGTGGCCATACAAACGATGTTGCCGGAATGAAGGCCGGCTGTATTATAGCATTTGTCTTTGTACTTGCAGCCTGGCTCATATTCTTTGATGCACGATATTTAAACGCAAACGGATTTATAAAATCCGCAATTATAGTTTTGATAGCTTCGGTTTGGACAGCTTTTGCCGATGACATATGCGAGTTTTTAATTTTTGGCACCAGACAAATCACTATAAAGTCCGTGAATTTTTCTGACTGGACTTCCAATATCTGCGTGAATGCCAATGTTTACGCTATTGTGCTTGTGTCCGGGGTTATTATCGCTTCTATACTTTTTGTAGCAGGTGGTATCAGAGCATTGGCTAATAAAAAATAAATTAGTTTTCTCTTTAAAATATTATTACAAAACCCCTCCCACAGATTGAAGTCTGTGGGAGGGGTTTTTATATTCATTATTCAATAAGTGCCTACAGATTAGCAAACACCCTGTGCAAGCATAGCGTCAACTACTTTCTCAAAGCCTGCGATATTTGCACCTGCAACATAGTCAGTCTTTCCACCAACTGTTGCATCATATCTCTTAGCAGCGTCTGAAATGTTAGCGTAGATTGTCTCCATGATGCCCTTGAGCTTTCCGTCAACCTCTTCGAATGTCCATGAAAGTCTCTCAGAGTTCTGGCTCATCTCAAGTGCTGATGTAGCAACACCACCTGCATTGGCAGCTTTACCACCTACGAAGAGTACTCCGTTCTCCTGAAGGTATTTTGTAGCCTCAAGAGTTGTAGGCATGTTAGCACCCTCTGTAACAGATGTAACACCGTTTGCTACGAGCATCTTTGCATCGTCAAGATCCAACTCGTTCTGTGTAGCACATGGAAGAGCAAGGTCTACCTTGTACTGCCATACGCCGTGCTCACCGTTCTGCTTTGCATGATACTCAGCAGTTGACTTAGCAGCTGCATACTCAGTAAGACGGGCACGCTTAACTTCCTTAACTTCCTTAAGAAGAGCAACATCAATTCCGTTTGGATCATAAATCCATCCTGTAGAATCAGAACATGTTACAACCTTGACACCTAACTCCTGTGCCTTCTCGATAGCGTAGATAGCAACGTTTCCTGAACCTGAAACTGCTGCTGTCTTTCCGTTTAAGTCAAGTCCGTTGTCTTTCCATAATGCGTTTGTAAGGTATAACAGACCATATCCTGTAGCCTGTGTACGTGCAAGAGATCCACCATAAGTAAGACCCTTACCAGTCAGCACACCTTCGTATGATCCACGAATTCTCTTATACTGTCCAAATAAGAAGCCGATCTCTCTTGCACCTGTTCCGATATCTCCGGCCGGTACGTCAACGTCTGCTCCGATATATTTGCAAAGTTCTGTCATGAAGCTCTGGCAGAATGCCATGATCTCTCTGTCAGATTTACCCTTAGGATCGAAATCAGAACCACCTTTACCACCACCGATTGGAAGTGTTGTAAGAGAATTCTTAAATACCTGCTCGAAACCTAAGAACTTGATAATACCCAGGTTTACAGAAGGATGAAGTCTTAAACCTCCCTTGTATGGTCCAATGGAATTATTAAACTGTACACGGAAACCTCTGTTTACCTGAACCTGTCCGTTGTCATCTACCCAAGGAACACGGAACATGATCTGACGATCCGGCTCTGTGATTCTCTCAAGAATCGCATTCTTTCTGTATAATTCCTCATTTGCATCGATCACAGGTCTTAAAGAATCAAGAACCTCTGTTACTGCCTGTAAGAACTCAGGCTGATCTGCGTTTTTCTTCTTTACTACTTCGAGTACTTCATCAACATAGCTCATTTTTATATCTCCTTTACAAAATTATTTTTCACATCAACAAGTTTATTTTATATAAATCTATTGCTATAATCAAGTAATTTTTGAAAGTTTTATATAAAAAAATTCATTTTATTTATTATCTTCATTTATATTATCCCAGTTTTGGTACTGATTCTCCTCATCATCGGAATATACCACCTTGAAATAATCCGAGAGTTTTGCAAGTGAAGTTATAAGAACTTTCATTTCGTCATCCGAAAGATCGTCCTTTATATGCTCTATCATATGACGGTGAAACTGCTCATGATGATAGTATGCACTCT
>UMIO01045647.1_pt1 | contig 21985 bp, 25 predicted proteins | sample 1965821 | NCBI WGS metagenome assembly UMIO01 (sample SAMEA4836127, study PRJEB28245) | human gut metagenome | biome: gut microbiome; material: fecal sample | place: Denmark | collected 2008
CTTTCTGCTGGCAGGGGGCTACGATCCGTTCATCACCGTTGTCGAAGTCAAAGCGTTGGACCTCTCTGCGACTGCTGCCCTGCTGCTCCGCCACGGCGGAGTCCTTTCTGTTTTGACTCTCCGCGGCCCGGACGCCAAGTACCACCGCCCGGTGCGGCGCACCGCTCTCTTTTAGAACTTGGCAGCAGTACCGCTGTTTCCGGGTGGGGGGCCAGCCCTTCTGGACAATCAAGCTCCACATACTGGTGGGTTTTCCTCGGTAAAGGGGTTTGTGGAAAGCGCAGGCAATACCCTCCAACTCCAGTTGACGAAACACTTTCCGAACGTGATAGATGGTTTCCGGAGCGTCCGCTGTGGTCAGGTGGTGGATGACCTCCAGTGGGATGTGTGCACGCCGGCACAGCTCTAAGCAGACCTCGCTGTCCTTGCCGCCGGAGTAGGCCAATAGCAGTGGTTTCTGGTAATAGGCGGCGCTTAGTTCCGCAGCCAGATGAATGCGCCGGATTGCTTGGGCTTCTAAATCCATTTCACGTCATCCCCATGCCTGGTCCCTGGCTCTCGCTTAAAAATTCCTCCGGGTCAATATTCCACAGGTCGCAGCCAAGTTCCACCGCCTCCTGACCCGTGGGAATGTACTCCTGGGTCACAGTCCCGTTTTTGTAGGTGCGCTCTCCGCAGTTGTGGCCAATGTCCTCATCCGCCCAGACATGATGGATCGTGATGGAGGGGAACATCTCAGAGAGTTTCTCCATGACGTGTTTTGGCGCATTCCAGGCTGTCAGAAAGGACAGCCTGCCATCTGCCACTTCCCCATGGCTGGCGTTCCACTTGGTACCCCAGTTTTGAATGCGCCACTCATACCAGGTGGGACATCCATAATTCTGGAGATTGTGAAATGCCTGCTTTCCCAACTTCCACTCTTCCCGATCGATTTCCGGATGGGCGGCGAGATACTGTTGTTCCAGTTCCGTGTGGAAACCGGTATCCGCTACGAACCCTAGGTATTTCCTAAAACCCGCAGCAGTGCGCGAACCAGCCTCTATTTCCAGTTCCGAGGGCATGGGGATCAGCTTGTTAAAATCCACGGGGCCATTTTCACCCTTGATGGCCGAAAAAAGACGGTCGACCTGTGCTGGGTCGCCGTCAAAGGAAAGAATGTTCTTGACATAATTGGGCATGGAAGCCTCCTTTTCACTTTATGGATTGAATGTAGAAAAAGACACGAAGGGATACTTCACGCTCTGTTTTACATGGTCATGGACGGCCCATTCTGTGATTCTTCCTGCTCTGGTTCTAGGTGCCGTTCCCACTGTGGGGAGTCTGCATATTTCATGTATTCCTCCAAGCACGCAAACGCCTTGTACAACTCCGCCCACTTGGGGTTGTTGGAGACCTCTGTGTACTCATACACGGGGCTTCCGTGGTGGCTCACATCCTCGCCCCGCATCAGCCTGCCCTCTCGCACACAGAGGAAGGTGTTGTAGGAATCCTCAAACCCCAGGCCGGTCTTTAGGGCTTGGAAAGCCTCTTCCATGCTGATGTAGACCTCCTGGAAAGCAACGCCTTGCACTTTCCAGTTTCTATTTGCTGTGGATCTCATGTCTGTATTCCTCCTTGCTCTGAGAATAGAAAAAGCCCCCGCTGGGTGAAACAGCGGAGGCAATCCTGTTGCATTGTGCTCTTTTTTCTGATATGATGGTCTTGCGTGGGAAACCACGCGGGAGTCTGCCAGAAAACGGTAGGCGGTTAGCCCTCCCATAAGCGGAGGGGTCGTCCTCCATAAACCGAGAACGAAATTCTTTTGGGGAATAGCCACAAGACTGTTCCCGCCCTCCGAAAGGGGGGGATTTCCATGTACATGACGCTCGCTGACTTTTGTCAGATTATGCTCATGCTCATTGCGTTCGCGGGGTTTCTTTGGACCCTGTGGACGTACTGGAACAAAGGAAGATGACCGCCCCAGCCAAAGGTTACGGTCATCTTCGATGATTATTCCTGAGGGCTAAACCGTCTTACCGGCAGGCTCTCTTTCTATCTCTATTATAGTCCCAAATAGGGGCAATGTCAACCAGCGCCAGCCCTGCGGGGTTGGTTCTTTTTCTAGGATCAGTATAGCAATTCATCGGGGCATTGTCAACCCATTCACATTCCCATCGTTTGCTGCTGTTCCATGATCTCTTGCTCCGCCAGTTCTAGCCCGTGGGCCAGCCTGGGGTCTGCCGCCACATCCTCAAAGGAAAAGCCCAGGGAGTCCAAGGCATCCTCCGCTGTGCCGGTGTAGCTGTACTCGTGATTTTCCAGCTCATAGAGGAACATATCCTTGATGAATCCCTCCCCGGTAGGGTCTGCGTCAATAGCGGCTTGAAGCTCCCTATGGTGCCGGGTAAATGTCTCATGCATGAGGGGAGCATCCTTTTTCTGGATGAAGCCTCCAAAGGGAATACGAGCGATCTTGTCCAAATCCATTTTAGGCCGAAGCCCCCACTCCTTCATGATTTCCCGGAACTGCTCTTGATTGAAAGCAAACCGTATAGGGAGGGCGTTCACTTCCTTCTGCTGGCGATCCCGCAAGACTTGATATTGGTTGATAAACTCACCTCCCCTCTAAGATGGGAACCACCCTCCGATTCCCATCCTTGAACGTAACCTCCAGATTCTCCGGCGATTCCACCCGCACCGTCTCCACAACTTTGCGCACCAGGAGGTCATCGAAGGAGAGGTCGTTTTCCTTGAATTTCTCCAGCAGGGAGCCGATCTCGGCCATTCTCGCCTCGTCCACCGCCTGGGTCTTTTGCACGGCCTGCACCCCCTTCAGCTGGGCCTGAAGCTGCTCCAGCTCCTGCTTGATGCGGGCAAACTGGAAGTCGTACTTGCCGTCGTCGTTCTCGGCCAGGGCCCTGGCGATGAGGTCTTTTTTCTCTTTCTGCAACTCGTTGATCTTGGTGCGGATGGCGTACTCGCTGTCCGCTGTCCCCGGGGTCAGCACCGAGCGGATGCTCTGCATGGTAACTTCCAGGGCTTTATCCTTGTGGATGTATTGTTTTGAGATGGCTTCCATGACGGCGGATTGGAGTTTGTTTTCCTCCAAGGTGGGGGAATCCGGGCAGTTGGATTTGCCGTCCAGCCGGGTGCCACAGCGCCACATGATTTGCTTTTCGCATTTCCGGTACCAAGTGACCCGGCGATAAAGCGCTCCGCACTTGCCGCACACTACCAGGGTGGACAGGGCATATTTGCCGCTGTACCGTCCAAAGGGAGTTTTCGCTTTCTCAGAAGTGGGACGTTTTGCGCTGCGCTTCGCCAGTTCTTCCTGTACCCGGTCGAACACCTCCGGTTCCAAAATCCGGGGCAAAACGCCCTCTACATAATACTTGGGGAGGTCGCCGTCATTCTGCACCGCTCGGTCGGAGAACAGACTAGGCCGGTAGGTTTTTTGGAGGAGGGCGTCCCCTTTGTACTTCTCATTGGTGAGGAGGGAGTGTAGAGTGGCGGTGCTCCAGGTGTCCTTGCCTTTGGGGCTGGGGATCTGCCGTTGGGCCAGCTTGTCCACGATGGTATGGAGGCTGTCCCCGTCCAGGAACCACCGTGCGATTTGTCGGATGACCTTAGCTTTTTCTTCATCGATTTCCACTGCGCCCTCCTGCCCTTTGCGGAACCCGTACAGGTTGGGGCCGATGGAGATGGTGCCATTCTCGTAGGCTTTCCGCAGCCCCCAGCGCACGTTGCCGCTGATGGATTCTGACTCAGATTGGGAGAATGCCGAGTGGAAGGCCAAAATCAGCTCGGAATTCATGGTGCGTGTATCCACGGCCTCCTTCTCGAACAGCACCCCGATGCCTCGCTCCCGCAGGGCGCGGATGGTGCGGAGCACGTCCACGCTGTTGCGCCCGAACCGGGAGACAGATTTACATAATATTAGGTCGATGCGCCCCTCCCGGCAGGCTCGGAGCATCCGCTTAAAATCCTCCCGGCGCTTCATACTGGTGCCGGTGATGCCCTCGTCGGCGTAGACGCCGGCGAATTTCCACTCTGTTTTGCTGTTGATTTTCTCGGTGTAGTAGGCAAGCTGGTTTTTGTAGCTGTTGATCTGTTCTTCCGAATCGGTGCTCACCCGGCAGTAGGCTGCCACCCGCAGCTTTTGACGGGACGCATTGCCCGATTCCATTCGCTTTGGGGTAGCAGGAATGATGGTGACCTTCCTCGGCTCCCGTGGGACAGCGGACTTCACGGGGCGTCACCTTCCCCGATGAACACGCCGTTTTGCAGCTTCAAGAGGATCTCCCCTTTCCTGGTCAGGTGTATTTCTGAAACCGTTCTTTCGAACAGTGTCCTGTCAAAAGCAGACAGCGGCCCGGCGTGGAGCAGGGTCGCTGTCAGTCTATCTGTAATGTGTCGGGCGCTGCTGATCGCTTCATAGTTTTTCGCCGCACATTGCAGGGCTAAATTCACCAGCTCGTCCTCGGAGTAAACGCCGCTGTCCAGCTTGCGGAAAATTTCGTTGGTGAGCCGCCTGGCCTCCATGGAGGTGACCGGGATTTCTTCTTCCTTTTCCGTCAGCAGGGGCTTGGCCACCAAGCGCTGTTGGAGCAGGAACACTCTATGTTTAAATTCCTCATCTGGCAGAGGAAGAAAGTAGTCACAGGCTGGGCATTTCCAGGTAACAGGGTGCTCCATGCGGGAGTCCATCCGCCGCACCATGGCGTTGCCGCAGTGGTGGCAATGAGTCAGGCCCTTGAACAACTTGATGTCCTCGTCCACAGGCTGGCGGTTGGTGTTGGCCCTCTCTTTCTTCTGGTGGGCCATCCGGAAGTCCTTTTCTTTTATAATGGGAGGATACTCTCCGTTTCCTATGTACTTGGTGTTGTCCAGGATACGCTTCACCCTGGCTTTGTCCCAATGCCAACAGCCTGGGAGATACTCCACCAGCTTAGCGGTGAGGTGGGCAGCAATTTTACTGAGGGGTTCCCCGCTGAGGTACGCTGCGAACACGGCCTGTACAGTCTGGCCCTCCTGGGGATGTACCGCCATGATGCCGTTTTGGTAGTGATAGCCGAATGGGATGCTGCGGTTTCTCACTGGGGGATCACCTCCTTCAGTTCCAGCCCGCATTTCAATTTGAAAAGCAGCTCCGTGTTGCTAATGGGCAAGATTTTTTCTACCAGCTGGTCGAATAGGTCCATGTCGAATTCCCAGGGGACCTCCGGGAGGGCGGCTAACTGCTCCTGGAGGTCCCGTAGCTTGTCCAAGGTTTCCAAGGCCTTGCTGCCGTGGGTGACCTGGGTACGCTGGTCGCTCAGCTTCTTCCGTTGGGACGCCAGGGCATCGCTTTGCTCCCGGAAGTCAGCGTCCTCGATGAATCCCCTGTTGTGGAGCCGCTGGAGGGTGTGGGCCTTTTCATTTAAGTCCGCCAGAGCCGTGTTCAGCTCATAGAGCTTGGCGTTGCCCCGCTCCTGCCGGGCGGCGATCTCTTCAAGCAACTTTATAGTCGTAATCAGTAAGGATTCGTGGTGGCAGTACAGCTTCCCAGCCATATTCAAAAAAGCTAATTTGATGGCTGTTTCAGAAATCCAGTAGTTTGGGCAATCTTTCACTTTGTTTACCCGATTGGGACACGCCCATTTAGAGGTACCGGAAGAATTGATATGTCGATAAAATCTTCCACAGGAGGGACACTGAATTCTATGGGTGAAAGTATGAGGGGCCCTCCTTGTTTCAGAAAACCTGGATTCCTTTAATCGCTGCGCCTGCTCATATATTTCCCGACTGATAATAGGAGGATGACTCCCCGTAATATAATACTGTGGGAGTTCTCCTTTATTTTTCTTTTGCTTATGGGGAAGGGCTGCCGTAGTATACCGCTTTTGGATCAGAGCATCCCCGATATAACGCTCATTGGAAAGGATATGCTCCACGGTGGTCCGTCCCCACTTTGGGGCTTCTCGCGAGGGAATTCCTTTCTCATTCAGCATCGTGGCGATTTTTTGTTGTCCGTTGCCGTCTAAGAAAAGCTGGAAGATCGTCTGCACTACCGCAGCTTCTTTAGGGATAGGCAGGAGTCCCCCGTTCACGAAAGCATATCCATAGGGAGCCTTGGTTGTGATATAGCGCCCCGCTTCCATCCGCTTCTGGTAGCTCCACCGCATATTTTTGGAGATGGAAGCGCTTTCCTCCTGGGCGGCCATGGCCAGCAGGGTGAGCTGCATCTCGCCGTACATCTGGGAGGTATCGAACCCTTGCTCCTCAAACACAACGACCACGCCCAAGTCTTTCAACTCGCGCGTGGTCTCCAAAAGTTCCAAGGTGTTTCGGGCGAACCGGGAAACGGATTTTACCAGGACTCGCTGGATTTTCCCGGCCCGGCAGTCCTGGAGCATCCGTTTGAATTCATCCCGTTTTTCTAGGGATGTGCCTGTGATGCCTTCGTCGGCGTAGATGTCCGCCAGCTCCCAGCCAGGGTGCTGGGCGATGAAGTTGGTGTAGTAGCCGATCTGAGTGCGGTAGGAGTTGAGTTGGTCCGAAGAGTCGGTGGACACCCGGCAGTATGCCGCCACTTTCTCTAACGCATCGCTTTGCGGTTGGTATGGTTGGATCACCTGCACCTGGGCCACTTTCTCTCACCTCCACCACGGACGTTACCAGAATCCGGGGTGGAAGTCCATACCCAATGTGGCTAGATGTGCCCCCTCTCTGGCTGGAAAATCCCGGCACAATACCGGCTGGCCTTTTCGTACTCCGCTTCGCTGAGAAGCCCCCGCTCCACCAGGAGCCGCAGGGCCTGCACGGCGTAATAGTAGTTGATAGAATTTTGTAGTTTCACAGCGGCTCCTCCTCTGGGAATAGTTGAGATGCGCTTGCCAGACAAGCTTGATAGACGCGCAAAAGCCACCGGAGAAGTGGCTCCGGTGGCTTACATGACACTATTTTCAATTTTACGCTTCGATATAGGGTGAAACTTATCCCCAGGAAAGATGACGCTCATTGGTCATACAGTCTCTCAGGTACATATTAATCAGGGTCTGGTAAGGCACTCCTACGTGGTTCGATTCTTCTTTGAAATAGTTGATAACATTCTCGTCAATGTTGATGGTGATGGTTTTCTTTAAGGATTTAGCGTAGGGATTGGCCCTTGGATTCAGATTCTTGATGTCATACTCGTCACGCATAAGAATTCCCCCCTTAAAACTGCTCGATATAGACGTTTTTCTCTTTCTGGGTCGCCGCTCGTGCCGAGATGATACGGATACGATCATCCGCTCCACGATAGCAGTGGCTGACGATACAGATTCCTTTTGCGCCGCTCATTCCGATAATCAGAAATCTTTCTTCTTCCTCGGAATGGTCGGGATCATCGAACAAAATGGCGTAGGCATCTTCAAATACGCTTTGCGCTTCTTCAAAAGATATTCCATGCTTGGCCTGGTTGATCTGATTTTTAGCTTCATCCCATTCGAACGTCATGGCCTCACCACCCTGTATTTATATTATAAATATTCCATGCAGATCTGTCAAGTGCTTTTATCCGCTTCTCCTTGTTCAAGACACAAGGACGGGCGCAGCCGAACACGCTGTGCCCGTTTGTTCTATCTTGAACTCTGATTTCAGTCTTATACCAGTATTTGCCTCGCTTCCCCTGGCTGGGAGTGTACAACACGGGCAGCGGCTTGCCTGCCCTCATGGTAATCTTAACCCCCCGCGGTTCTCGCCGGGCCGCCCCCATTGCGTGATTCTGTGGCTGGACGGAAGTGCCCGATGCCCTCTGCCTCTCACAGCCCAGGCGGGTGCCGTCCGCCTGCTGGGAATTCTCCCGGTGGCTTCTGGTCAGAGGGTGCCGTATGCGTACACTGACTTGTTCGGTTTTCAAGGTGCGGATGATAAGTGAAAGGACTCCGCCCGTTCTTTTTTTCTGCCTGTTATGCGGCGCAAGGAAAAGGGCGGATGATTTGTCCCTTCACCCTCTAGGCAGCGAGAAGGGCGATTTTATAACCCCCTTTTCAAAAGTTTTTGAAGTTTATGCAGATGCTTCAAAACTGCAACCTGTGAAATGTGCAATTTCACGGCGATTTCGGACTGTGTATAGCCGGCGGCGGCCAGCAGGAGGATTTCCTTATCCCGCAGGGTCGCCCTTTGGGACAGGCCTGGTGAGATGTTCTCCAGCTGGGTGTCCAGGTCTTTCGTGAGCCGGGAAAAGTACTCCACAGGGTTGTCCAGGCGAGGGTCGTCCCAGTATTCAATCCGGGAAGGAGTCTTGTCCTGGAAGCTGCGCTCCTTGCGGAAAACCTCCTCATCGAACTCCCGCATGGCGGCGATGAACTCCGGGCTCATCCCGGCCTCTATGTACAGCTTGAGGTTTTTGGCCCATTCTTGCTCGAATTCTTTTCTTAGCTCTGTATAGCTTTTTCCCATGATGGGTGCCTCCATTCTGATTTCGGGTTTTTGGGTGACCGAAATCAGAATGGAGGGGAGCGGCAACGGGAAAAAGAAATGTGTTTTCTATATGAGGTTTTACTCCTATATAAAAAAACCGCAGTCCAGAGGACTGCGGCATAAGGACAGTATCGTTCGGCGGTGGTGGCTTCAGATGTACAAACCACACCCGCCGTAAATCATTACACAGGAAAAGGGCCTATCCCCCTGTCTGCAAATTACAGGCAGGAGGGCAGGCCCTTTTCCTTGGGGGATTGCGGATTACTTGCGCAGCTCTTCGGGCAGTTCGGGTTCATAGCCAATACCATGAGAAACGGCTCCCGCTCCAAAGTTGGCAATAGCTTCCAAGATGGCTGCGATTGTGCTGATGATTTCACTCATTTGTTGTTCCTCCTAGCAATTTTGATAGTATCATCATTGCGGCCACCGCCGCAACGGATGCGGTAAAAATGCAGAACAAAGAATACATGGAAAGGAGAAGCTCACCAAGGAACATAAGCAGTGAATCTACAACGACCATTCCTCGAACTATAATTTTGTTCTTGCGAAGTGTTCGCTCGGAAACTGGATGGTGTGGATTGGAGATAGGCGCTAACACCCAAATGGCAAAACAGCTTATCAGAAGAAGCACATTTCGAGTGATATTGGGAGTAGAAAGTAGAATCAGTGATAGAATAAAAGAGGCTAAAAAGACACTATTGGTCAGGATGAAGCAGTTGCGGTATGTTGAGGCGTGATACCCTCCTCCAGGGAGCCGGAACGAAATAAACACGACAAGGAAAATAACTCCCCACAGGAGATTTCCCAACAGGGCTGCCAGCAGAAGGATGGATGCAACAGCTGTGGCCGTCGATATGGTCAGTTCGGTACCGTACTGATAGATGGCTTTTTTTGATTGATCTAGCTCAGACTTCCCATATAGGAACCCTACAAGTTGACTTGCACAGCGCTGCAACAAGCAAAATCCCCCTTTGCTTTTTCCTAACGATAAAACAAAGGGGGAGAAAAATCAATATGGTTTTACCCAACGGTAGAATTGTTTGTATCAAACGGTAGATCGGACAGAGAAACAACGGAAATAAACCGGTTATTTGAGAATTCCGTGCGGAGCGTGCCTTCATATTTTTGGGCGATACTTCGTATGTTGAGCAGTCCATATCCGTGGGGTATGGCCGGATCTGATTTGGTAGTGTGTAAGTCCGGATTGTCGGTAAATGGGTCAGAGAGTACGGTGTTTTCTACGCGGAGGATCACAAAGCTTTGTACTTGCTTGACTTCTGTGTGGACTATCCGTCCAGCCGGATCGGGTATTTGCATACTGGCTTCAAAGGCGTTTTCCAACTGGTTAGCTAGGACGCCGCAGAGGTCTACCGGGTCAATTTGGATTGGGACATGGAGATTCGCCATATAGGTAAATTGAATCTTTTTCACTTGGGCCTCTGCTAACTTGGAGTTAATAATGGCATCCACAATATCATTCCCACTATGGCACTGAGCAGCCTGGTGATAGGAGGTCTTTAGGAGGGAATCCGCATATTCCAAGGCGGATTCTACTTTTCCACCGGAAATTAGTTCGTGTACCGTCCTAACATGATGCCTGAAATCATGCAGTGTTCGCAATGACGCTTGCTGGGCAGCGTGCAAACTCTTATAATTTTCCGCCATTAAAGCGTTTTCCGCGCGGAGCATCTCCATACGCTGTCGATCTTGCTCTTGCTTCGTGAGAGCGAGAAAAAAGGCAATGAAGGCGGCAATAAAACCGAGGAGGAAACACCAAGAAGTCACAACTGCCAGCTGCATTATAGGCAAATCTGGAACTAAAACTACTTGGAAAAGGCATTGCATAACAATATATGAAACAATAGTGATAACGAGTAAGTAACGGCTCAAACGTAGCGTTAACTTGGAAAGACCTGGAAGCCACCGACGCAATATAAGATAAAAACCTATATCAATTAATTTGTCGATAATTAAGAACGCAATTCTATTAATACCTTGGGATGTAACAAAAATAGTAAAGAAAGTATTGGTTGCACTTATAGTATGCGCAAATATAATTACGACAATATAATCAATGGATTGAATAAGCAACAATGAAAGAATACAAGTAATACTTCTCGTAAGCAAACTACCTGTCGACAAAATTTTGGAAGTCACAAAGATTATAAAAGCCATAGATATTAGCGGTGTTATGTAGGAAAACTCATCTATAATATTTAAAAAGGATACCAGGATTGTAGAACAAAGGGAAAATATCATTAGAAGAAACAAACCTTTATGGCCGGGAATTCTTCTCATAGATGATGCGGTTATGGCAGACAAAATGACAATACATTCCGTGAATGTTGCCAAAAGTTCAATTATTCTGGATAGAATCAGCATTTCTCGCTAGCCTCCATAATAACGGTTTATTGTCAGCTTTACTTGTGGCAAAAGCCGCCGGCTGATTGGCAATGAATCCCCGTTTGTCATTACTGCCTCGCCATTTTCAATCTTTTGGATATAGTCCAGGTTGATGAAAGCTCCCCGGTCAATAAAAATGAAGCGCTCATCCTCGATGATTTCAAAGAGCTTTTTGATCCCTCTTTCATCCTGAATGATTTTGCCGGCTTTTGTGACAATCTGACAATACCGCGCGATGTGGCGAATATACAGAATATCCCGATACGAAATGCGCTGTATATTACCATAGTGGGACACGGCTAAGCTGCCAGTCGCCTGCTTCTCCCGCTGTTCCATGGCAGCACTAAGTGCTTCACTCAGATATTCCTTCCAAGTCTGCTTGGACAAATAGCGCAACGCCTGGACCCGGTAGCCATCGGGCGCAAATTCATCATGGGAAGTCAAAAAGATGATCACAGAATCAGGATGAGCTTTCCGAATCTGTCTGGCCAACTCCATCCCACCTATCTCCGGCATTTCGATATCTAGGAAAAAGATGTCGAAGCCAGATGTCTCTAAGGCTTCTCGAAGCGACCTTGCCGAGAAGTAATCGGTACAAGTAGATACAATTTGCCGCTCAGTAAACCATTGGTCTATCTTTTGATGGAGGAGTTGAAGAAAGTGAGAGTCGTCATCACATAGAGCAATTCGAATCATAATGGCCCCTTTCACAGGTCTTGTCGGAACTGAAGAGTAGTTCTACGGTTGATGTCGATGATCAAGCTCTTATACGCAGTGATTAACAAAATATAACGGTCATTGTAAGCACGAGGGTTTCTTGGGTTCAAATTGCTATTATACACTTTTATCACAGGCTCACCGGCAAGCAATTCCGATTTGATATCAGCAACTACTTCTGAAATTGGAGAGGTATGGTATTTAGATGGTGTCCAGTGAGAAAGTGCCAAACGAATGTTGCTCTGAGAGATGGAATAAATATGAGCGGGGGCGGGAGCAAGGTCCATCAACATTTTCCCGTCGTTTTCCATTAGTGGGAAATCTGAATAAAGGTTTAATAGTTCGTAATAGTCGCATCCCATGGACAGAAGATTTTGAAAAAGGTGTTCTTTCTTCTGTTGCCCTGCCTCCCCTTCTTGGCAAGATTTATACCAAAGCTTTCTAACAAATAGGCGGAGAGGGGCGTCTAAAGAGAGTTGTTCCGTAAAGCACATAGTGAGTTCATTCCTCCTTTATGAAACAGCATAGGAGAAACATGAGTAAATGTCAAGTTTACAATGAGTCACTGCCATGGATATTCTGCGGTTCCCTTGCTAAAATAGCAGACATAAGGGGGACAGAATTATGGGAAAGGTAACTCCAGAACGGATTAGATATTTTCGGAAACAGCTTGGCCTAAATCAAGAAGAACTTGCGGCATTATGTGGAGTGGATGCCTCCTGTATATCCCGGTGGGAAATTGGAAAGTGGTCCCCGTCAGTAGAGAGTTCCTTGCGGCTGGCCAAGGCTCTAAAGGTTACGGTTGAGGATCTGTGTGATGATGGAAAGACAAAAATAGAAGACGTAGCAACCAAACAGGCAGTGGCCGAGTTTCAAGAATTAAGGCCACAGGAACAGGGTCTTGTTCTCACACTAATCAGGGAGCTGAAAAAACTGCGGGGAAAAAGCTAGGTTCATAATACCACACTCTTTTCTTTTTTTCAGCGTGTTTTCATAAAAGGTAGGATTTTTTGTATTAAACGGTATTTTTGAAATCCGGTGGGAAGTGATTACCCACCGGATTTTTGTGCGTCTTAACCATTTGATACAGAAAAAAGTACCGCTGGATCAAAAGCTGTTTACAAAATGAAAAACACGGGTTATAGTAAATTTGTCGAAAAACCAGCTGGTAAATATGATAAAAGTTGGCGAACACCTCAAAACAGAGGAGGGTATGACATGGCCTACACAACTTTCAAGCTCCCCATTGGCTATCGCCTGTACGACCGAGAGCAAAACAAGGTGGTTCCCTTGAATCAAGAGGAATATGAATCTCTGGAGCGCATCCAGGCCGGCCGGGCGACTCAGGAAGACGGGGAGCTGCTGGAGCGGTTTCGGGAAAAAGGCTTTTGTCAGGAAAGCGAGCTCTGCGAGATCGAGCATCCTGCCACGCCCACCTTGGAGGCTGCGCTGCAAACTCAGTTGCGGCAGATCGTTTTGCAGGTGACTCAAAACTGTAATCTCCGGTGCTCCTACTGTGCTTATTCCGGCAGCTATTATAACCGCACCCACACGAATAAAAGAATGCGTGTAGAGACGGCTCTCCGGGCCGTGGATTTCTTTCTGGAGCGTTCTTCCGGCGTAGAGGAGGTAACCATTGGCTTTTATGGCGGGGAGCCCGTTTTGGAATTTGGCCTGATCAAACAAGTGATCGACCATGTGGAAAAACACTACCCTGCCCGGAAAGTTCGGTATAACTTCACCACAAACCTCACGCTGTTCACTGACGAGGTCATCGACTATGTGCTGGAGAAGAACATCCAGATCATGATCAGCATCGATGGTCCCCAGCCAGTCCAGGACAAATACCGGACATTCGTTAATGGAAAAGGTTCGTTTGCTACCGTCATGGCCAACGCCCGCCGGATCAGGGAGCGGGACCCAGACTATTATAAGACCTGCTTTACGAATACGGTGGCATCGCCGGGTGAGGATTATGAGAGCATCCGGGAGTTTTTGGATCACAGCGAGCTTTTCGGGCCCCTGCACTCTTCTTTTACCCAGGTGAACGAAGTGGGTCTGAAAGAGGCAGTGACCTACGGGGACGAATACTACCGTATGGTCCGCCGTGAAAAGTTCAAGATGTTACTTTTCACGTTGGGGGAGATCGACAGCAGCCAGGCTTCCCGGATGTTTGCCCAGGAGAAAGCGACCATCCTGCACACCAACCGCGGCCTAACGGGAGGTGGCACCCTACATAGCAAGAAAGGGCATCCGGGCGGGCCGTGTGTACCGGGGCTGCACCGGTTTTTTGTGGATGTAGATGGTAACTTCTACCCCTGTGAGCGGATCACAGAAGACACCGCTTTCCAGGTCGGTAATCTGGATACAGGGTTTGACTTGGAGAAAGTGGAAAAGATTATCAACGTGGGTCGCTGCACCAAGGAAGAGTGCCTTACCTGCTGGGCTTTTTTGCACTGCGGGACCTGTATCGCCAACATGGTCGAGGAGACTACTGCGACCCGGGAGGCCAGGCTTCGCCGCTGCCCCCAAGTTCGCGGGGGAGTGATCGACAAGCTGTCTGATGTAGAGATGGTGAAATATTACGGATTCGATTTTACGGAGGAAGACGAATGAAATGGATGGTATACCCCGCTTCCCGATATGTGAGTGTGCTTGCTCGATACCCAGAAGAGATCCCAGGATGTGAGGAAATCCAGTTCGTCGCTCCGGAGGGCTGGGGCGCTGATGGGGAAGATTTTTCCTCTGTGGATGGCGGGCTCCCCACAGGAGTACAGCTTTCCAATGACTTTGACAGGGCTCTTGACAAAGCGGACGCTGTCCTGTTTGCCGACGGACCGATCCCACTCCCTGAGAAATTCTTGCTGGGGAAAATCGCCCGGGCACTGGAGGCCAAGAAGCAGGTAGTTCTGGAAAAGATCCCGGAGGAATTAGCAGGCAAGCTGCCCCTGGATCGAGTGAGGGTCTTAAAGGAGAATGATCCTGTAGCCGTGAGAAAACCACAGATGCAGGATCCAGAGATCCGAACCATTCCTGTGCCGGTTGTTTTTATTCTGGGTACGGGTCCCCACACCAACAAGCTGGAGGTCCAGACGGCTTTAGGCAAGTATTTCCGGGAACAGGGGTATTCTGTTTCCCAAGTGGCCTCCAGGAACCTGGGGAACTTCCTGGGTTACCATACGGTACCGGAGTCGCTTTTCAGCCAGGCGGCTACGACAAAAGACAGGATCATCTTGCTCAACCGGTATTTCCACAAAATCTATCTTCGGGATAAGCCGGAAGTGATGATCATCGGCCTGCCGGGCGGGATCATGCCTGTGAACCCCATTCGGTTTGATGAGTTGGGTGAAAAGGCGTATCTGATCTCCCAGGCAGTAACACCGGACGCGGCGGTGCTGTGCACCTATGCTTTCGATTTCAATCAGGACTATGTGGAAGAAATGCAGGCCATTTGTCAATACCGATTGGGCACTGCAGTGAAACACTTGGTAGTATCTGGCACGGGAATGAGTCTCTCTTCTGAGACAAGCCAGACGGAGTACTCTATGGTTCCCGGGTCTCTTATTCAAGAAAAGTGCAGCTTTCCATTTAGCGGCATAAGCTGCCACTACGCTCTGGACCCCCAGGATTTGGAGCGTTTAGGGGAGAGCGTCCTACAAGAGTTGACGGAAAATCTGTGAGGAGGGCAGAGCTATGAACATTCTGCAAATCAAAGAAGACATGAAGGAACTGATCCAGCAGGCCGACCCTTCTGTCCCTGTGGATGATGAAGCAAAAGACCTGTTTGCTTCCCCGGACCCCATCTTCCCCAGGGAAATGCTATACGTCTGTATGGAGCTAAAGAAGAAGTATCCTATCGACTACAATCAGGTGGTAGACCGGGTAAAGAAGTATTCCATTGCGGAATTGGCGGAGGCTATCTTTGCCCAGCAATTATAAACTCTTACTTAGTCTGGTGAGCTTTCCGGCGCGCGAGGAAGCTTTCCACATATTCTATCCCTTCTATGGAGCCCCATTTGGCTCCTGGCTGGGAGGAAAGGAGGAGAACCATGAAACAGCAACTGAGAAAGTCTACCGTAAATAGGAAGATGCGCACATTTGTTAATAAGTGTGATTGCACTTGCTACTCTCATTGTGATCCTTCTACCAGTTCTTGGTATCCGAAGGAAGCGCATTCTGGAGAAGACAATACGGTTTTCAATGTTTACTACAATAGGGAAAACTGAGAAAATCTGTTCTAGCTTCTTCAAGATAGCAAGGAGAAGCTGACCAGAGAGACATTCAAAAAGGGCTATAATATTATGCCCTAAAGTGGCACAAAGGTATGGCCTTTCTATGGAGAGAGGTCGTACCATTTGTGCTATATACTCAAATTAAGAAGGTAATCCCCATGGATGGTAGAAATAATTTAATCAGACGGTTTGGTTGTGCAATATTATTATTAGTACTCATTTTTTCCGCCTGCCAAAGCGAGCAAGACGAACTATACAGTCAAGCTGTAGAAGACCAGAAAAGCGCAGTAAGCGCGGCGCCCACAGCAGAGCCCGGTGACGGGGAGGCCTCTGAAATGCCCCAGAGCGAGGATAGCCTTGCCGGAGAACTCACCATTCGCGTTGGTGTGCAACGAAGTATGTACGAGATTACTGCCCTGACCATGGAGTTTATGAAACTGCACCCCGGGGTGACCGTCACTATCGACGCGGACTATTCCATCACCCAGTGGTCCGGTCTGTCCAGCGCGGAGCAGCGCATGAACCAGGAGAGCTTCCGCTCCCAGCTGCGGACAGAGATCGCCAGCGGTGAGGCGGATTACCTCATTTTCGACTTTACCGATGAGCTGGATCTGACGCCTCTCTCCCAGGTAGGAGCCCTTTCCGACATGAGCGAATTCTGGGAAAACGACCCGGACCTCCAGGAGGACGACCTATTCATGCCGGTGATTGAAGCCTTCCAGGTAGAGGGAAAGATGACCGCTATCCCCTACGCTTTCCTGCTTCCTACCGTTACCTTTTCCCAACACGTCATCGATGATGCGGGCATCGACTTGACCGGCGTGCACACAGTGGGTGTGACCCAGCTGTTGGACTGGTACGACCAAGCCCGGGAGCTAAAGCCGGAGTTGAACCTGATCTTTACCTCCTGGAGCAAGGACACCCTGTTTGCCTACGAGCGGCCGGACTACATCGACCTGGCCAATGAGACCTGCGATTTCGATTCCCCCGAATTTGTGGAATTCCTGGAACGCACCAAGGGGGTCAATGCGGAGGACCCGGACTTGGGAGAAAATGAGCTGGCCATGGGGGATATAGGCTTTGCCCCCTATTGGGAGGAATACTGGGAAACCGGCGAGGTACCTTTAGAATTGGTATACACAGATATCGATCAGTTCACCAATATCGCCACAAAAGCCCGAGAGTGGTTCTGCGTCCCGCAACATGAAATTTTCCTCACCTCCTTTACCTTGCAGCAGCCCCTGGAGCGTGTGACCCGTCCCTACGCCCTGACCAGCACCGAGGGAAAGCTGGTGCTGGATGCCTGGGAGGTTTTCGCCATGCCTTCCAGCATGAAGGATAAGGAATTGGGGTGGGAGTTCATCAAGTACTGCCTGAGCACCCGGGAGGAACCCACTTGCGGCTCCGAGCTTTACACCTACGGAATCCCCGTCAACAAGGAAAATTATCGGAAAGCGGCGGAACACGTCTCTACCGGCGGCACCTATCCCGACTATAGCATGGGATACCCCCAAAGCTACCCGGGCCTGGACCCGGACGCCACAGTAGAGGAGATGGAGGCTATGCTTTCAGTGAACACGGTCTACGCCGGTGCCTACAACGTAGACGTGCAGGAATACCTGGACGAGTACTACGTAAACGGTCTGATCACCGCCGAAGAGTGCGCGAAGAAGATTCAGGACAGGACGTATATGTGGCTGAGCGAATAAAAGCGGCGCTCACTAAATAGGGACAAGCTCTGAAAGCACGCGCCAGAAGCCTTGCCCCCATAAACATTATCCCTGCATTGGAAGCCTCATTTGGCACCAGGCTGGGAGGAAAGGAAGAAAAATCTATGAAACGGCAACTGCGGAAATCTACCGCTGCGCAGCAGGCAAACTGCTTTCTTAATCTATGCTCATGTGTATGAGATTGTGCGACCCATTGTGCCGTGGAAACCAGTTCTTGGTACCCCGAAGAAGCACACGGCAGGCCATATGTAACAACGACTAACATTCAGACTAACAATATTCACAATCAAAATAAATGGTAACCGAAATCAATTATGATAGTTTAGTTCGCAAAGAAAGCTGAGAGTTTTAGGGGGAGCGACCGAAATCGCTCTCCCTGAAACACTGTCATTACAAGCAGCGGAGGCTGACGGAAATGAAGAAAAGGTTTTTGGCATTATTGCTCGTCGGCTGTCTCTTGATCGTCTTGGGGGCGTGTCAAACAGAGCAAGACGAACTATACAGCCAAGCTGTAGAAGACCAGAAAAGCGCAGCAAGCGTCCAGCCTACCGCGGACCCCAACGACCCGGACTACCTGGGCGATCCCACGCCGCTGCCTGGGACGGCTTTTACTCCGGTGCCCCAGGATGATTTGCAGGGGGAGCTGGTGATAAAATCCTATATGCAGATGACCAACTATAGCGACAGGTTAGATTTGTTAATAGAGGAATTCACAAGACTCCATCCTGGGGTAGAGATTCATGTGGACTACCATCTCTCAGCCAGCCAGTCCTTATCCAGCAAGGAAGAGTGGAGGATGGCGAAGGAACAGTTTCGCGGCAATACCCAGGCAGAGTTGGCCAGCGGAGAGGCGGATTATCTTCTTTACGGAGTTTCCGATATTTTGGATATGTCCTCTTTAAGCCGGAATGGCATCCTTTTTGATATGGCCTCCTATTGGGAAAAAGATCCGGACATCCAAGAGGCAGAAATCTATATGCCGGTGCTGGAAGCCTGTAAGATAGATGGGAAAATGACTGCGATCCCCATGTCGTTCTCTTTCCCCGCTGTGATGTTTTCCCAACGCCTGATGGAAGAGGTGGGGATCGACCTGACCGGCGTGAAAGCGGTAAGCTCCACCCAACTGCTGGACTGGTACGACCAGGCCAGGGAAAGCAAGCCCGATCTAAACTTGTTCTTCACTTCGCCGGGAAAGGACGCTCTCTTTTCCACCGAAAAGGTTGATTACATCGATGTTTCCTCGGCAACCAGCTCCTTTCAGTCCTCGAAATTTGTGGACTTTTTGGAGCGGACAAACGGCGTGGGAAACAACGAGCCCGACTTAAGCGAAGACTTGATCGGCTATGGCTATGGATCTCCAGGCCTTGCACGATATTGGGAGGAATACCGGGAAACTGGGAAGATACCTTTGGAAGTCAGCATGAGTCTCGATGCGGGCTTTCCCCAGCAGGACCTTGTGACGAGAAAAGCGAAAGAGTGGTTTGCTGTAGCCAGCGCGGAATCGTTATATACGTTTTACACCGTACAGGACCCGCTTCCCTACCTTACCCAACCCTATCCCCTTATCAGCTCAGATGGCAAACTTGGCATTAGCAGTTACGAGGATTTTGCAATGCCCGAAAGCTTGCAGAACAAGGATCTGGCCTGGGAATTTATCAAATATTGTCTCAGCGCGCGGGAAGATCCTACCTTTTATGAGTTAACAGGGTTTCGCTGGCCTTATGTGGCCCAGGGGTTTCCTCTCAACAGGGAAAATTAGCGGAAGATGGTAGAATATATTGCCGCAGGGAATGCCTATGGGTCCGCTATAATAGGATATCCGGGCAATTACAAGGGGATCGACCCGGAGTCCTTATTAGCGAAGCTGGATGAAATGTTGACCTGTGATCCCGTCAACGTCAATGCCTACAACGTAGACGTGCAGGAGTACTTAGACGAGTTCTATGTAAACGAATTGATCACCGCCGAGGAGTGCGCCGATAAAATCCAGGGCCGGGCGGAGATTTGGCTCAACGAATAACTGAAAACCGGGGAGGTCCCCAAGATGAAAAAGAAAACCGCGTCATACTGGCTGTTTTTGCTGCCCAGCCTGCTGGGGGTGCTGGTGTTTTACGTGGTGCCCTTTGGGTACTCGCTGTACTACGCCCTTATCGACAACATGGGGTCCCAGGAGTTTGTGGGGCTGAAGAACTTTTCCGACACCCTGACAAACTCCCTGTTCCAGAGCGCGGCCTTCAACAGCGCCGTGTTCATGGTGATCTCCGTCCCCCTGGGCATGGCCCTGGCCCTGGTGCTGTCCCTGTGCCTGCAGAAGATGAAACGGGGCCGGGTGGCCGCCACCATGGTGCTCCTGCTGCCCCTGGTAGTCCCCTCGGGGACCATCGTCTACTTCTGGAAAGTGCTCTTTGACTCCAACGGCCTGGTCAATGAATGGCTGATCCAGCTGGGGCTTTCCCACCAATGGGTGAGCCAGAATCAGTGGTCCATGGGGATTTTGGTGGCGGTGTTCCTGTGGAAAAACGTGAGCTATAACATCGTGCTGTTCTGGTCGGGACTCAACTGGATCCCGGAGATCTACTATGAGCAGGCCAGGCTGGAGGGGGCCAATGGGTGGCAGCAGTTTCGCCACATTACCTGGATCTACTTGTCGCCCACCACCTTCGTGGTGTTGCTGATGAGCGTAGTTAACTCTTTCAAAGTGTTCAAGGAGGTGTACATGCTCTACGGACCCTATCCAGACCCGGACATCTACATGCTCCAGCACTACATGAACAACCAGTTTTTGTCCCTGAACATGCAGAAGCTATGCAGCGCGGCGTACATATTATTCCTGGTGATGGGCCTGGTGCTGCTAGTTCTGTTCTACGCCCAGAAGCGTGTCACCGACGCCTATCAGTAAAGGGGGTGGCAGTGTGAAAAAACGGTATCCGGTTGCGGTGGTGTTTGTGTCGCTGGCAGCGCTGGCGGCGGTTTTTCCCCTGCTGTTTACCGTGACCAGCTCCTTTATGAGCGGGGAAGAGATCGCCAGCCGGTACACGGCGGAAGTCACGGAATCCAATGCAAACGACTTTCTCTCCAGCGGCATCCACTTTGTGCGGTTTGGCCTGATCCCCGAGGAGCCCACCCTGGACCAGTACAAAGAGCTGCTTTTGGACAGCCCGGAGTATCTGCGGATGTTCTGGAACTCGGTGCTTTTGGTGGTGCCGGTGCTCCTGGGGCAGGTGGTTTTGGCGCCTTTGGCGGCCTACGGGCTGGAACGGATCCGCTGGAAGTATAAGGAAGCCATTTTCTTTGGGTATGTGATTGTGATGCTCATGCCCACCCAGCTGCTGTTGGTGCCCAACTTCATTGTGGCGGGGTGGCTGAATATCCGGGAAAGCTATCTGGCCATTATTCTGCCTGCCATGTTCCACCCCCTGGGAGTGTTCCTGATCCGCCAGCAGCTGAAAAACTTCCCCAAGGAGTGCCTGGAAGCCGCCGCCCTGGACGGGGCTGGCTTGTTCTCCGCCTATTGGCACATTGTGCGGCCCAACTTGAGTTCGGTGCTGGCGGCACTGCTGGTGCTGCTGTTTGCGGACAACTGGAACATCATCGACCAGGCGGTGGTGTTCCTGAAGAATACCTATGACAACCCCCTGTCCGTCTACCTGGGAGAGGTGGTGTCCGGAGATCCGGGAATGTTCTTCGCGGTGTCGGTCTTTTACCTGATCCCGGCGGTGCTGGTGTTCCTTCTGGGGCAGGAACATCTGACGGAAGGGATCGCTTTGTCCCAGTTAAAGCTGTAGGAGGCAGGAATGGAACGAAAGGAGCGTCCGGAGGAAACAGGGGAATGGAGGGAATTTGGCCTTTTGCTTGGGCGGCACTGGCGGAAGCTGTTCCAGGTGCAGCTGCTGGTACTGCTTTCCGCATGTGGGGTGGTGACCCTGCCTGCGGGGATCGCGGCGGGGAACCGGGTGTACAGCAAGCTGCTCCGGGATAAAAACGTCCTGGTGTGGCCGGAGTGGAAGACGGGCTTTTCCGGGTCCCTCCGGGAGGGGGTCCCTTTGGGGGCCGGGTATTTCCTGCTGCTTTTCCTGGGCCTGGAGCTGACCCAGTGTTCCCTGTTGTCCCTGCGGTGCCTGGGGCTGCTTCTGGCATTCGGGACCCTGGCGTGGGGAACGGCAGGGTTCTTCCTTCTGGCGGTGCAGGAGCTGCCCTGGAGGAAGCTTTGGAAAAACAGCCTGCTCCTGCTGGCGGCGGAACCGAAAACCGCCCTAGCCCTGGGGGCCCTTTGGGCGGCGGGACTGGTGTTTTTGGGGACGCTGTTCCCTTACTCGCTGCTGGTTTTACCCACGGGAGCGGCGGGGCTTTTCCAGCTTGTGAGCTGCCGGATCCTGTGGGGCCCGGTGGAGAGAAGGATCATCGCCCCCTGGAAACAGGGGAAACAATAAAGGGGAAAGGAGATCCGCCCCAGCTTGCGGTGCGGCGGGAACGCCGCGG
>UMIO01010731.1_pt1 | contig 21790 bp, 11 predicted proteins | sample 1965821 | NCBI WGS metagenome assembly UMIO01 (sample SAMEA4836127, study PRJEB28245) | human gut metagenome | biome: gut microbiome; material: fecal sample | place: Denmark | collected 2008
GCCAAACTCGGTGTTCTTATATGGCACTATTAGCAGCGTGTTCTCTGTCCTTACACCGAAACGGCCGGCAAGATACAGGCCCGGCTCGTCGGTTACGGTCATGCCTTCAACGAGCGGTGCGGGCTTATACTCCATGCGTATCTGGTGAGGACCTTCGTGAACATTGAGATAAGAGCCTACGCCGTGGCCCGTGCCGTGCATGTAGTTAAGGCCGTAGCGCCACATGTCTTTGCGGGCAAGCGCGTCGAGCTGTGTGCCGCTGGCGCCGCGCGGAAACTTGCAAAGCTCCAGCTGTATGTGGCCTTTCAGCACAAGCGTGTAGACTATTTTCTGCTCCTCGGTTACATCGCCCAGGGCTATGGTGCGCGTTATGTCGGTGGTTCCGTCAAGATACTGCGCGCCGGAGTCGATAAGAATAAGTCCTTCGGGACGCAACGGCACATCGGTTTCGGGCGTTGCCTCATAGTGAACAATGGCTCCGTGCTCCTGATAGGCGGCAATGGTGTCAAACGATATGTCCTTAAACAGTTTCTGCTCCGCGCGCAGCGATGTCAGCTTGCGGTCGACGCTCATCTCGGTCTCACCGCCGGCCTCAACGGCAGGCTTAAGCCAGCGCAGAAACTTCACCAGCGCAACGCCGTCGCGCAGCATGGCGCGGCGGAAGCCTTCTATCTCGGCACTGTTCTTGACGGCCTTCATATATGGTATGGGCGACGGCTGCGCCACCTTCTCGCATCTGACGGCACTGAACAGCGTATGGTTTATCTCGCACGGATCGAGCAGTATGTTATATTCAGAATATGCAGCCAGGGCATCTTTCACCTTATTATAATCTGCGGTGTCTACGCCCTCGCCCTTCAGATACTCACGCACGCCGTCGTCGAGCTTGGCGCCGTCAACGAACAGCGTGGCATGGCGTGACGTTATGAGCAGATAAGACACAAACACAGGATTGCAGTGGACATCAGAGCCTCGCAGGTTGAGCGTCCAGGCTATGTCGTCGAGCGCGGCGGCAAGCATTCCGCAGGCGTTCATGTCCTTCAGCATTGCGCGTATGCGCTCCAGTTTCGAGGCGCACGACTCTCCGGCATACTCCAGCGGATGAACGGTTATCTTGTTCTGCGGCACCGGCGGACGGTCGGTCCATATCTGCCCGAGCGGATCAAAGTTGGTTCTTACGGTAATGCCGCCCTCATTCCGAAGTCCGGCAATGAGCTCTGCCACCGAAGCCTCTGAGTTGACCATGCCGTCGATGCCCACAACAGGACTCGAAACGAAAGAGAGCTTCTGGCCGAGCCACTTTATTATCGACGGCGTGCCCTCAACACGCTCTTTCATCAGCTTAAACTCCGTGCCTTCGAGCTGCTCGGCAGCGGCAAGGAAATAGCGCGAGTCGGTCCACAGCGCGGCAGCATCCATCGTAACCACGGCAGTTCCCGCCGAACCGTTGAAGCCGGATATCCACTTGCGCCCCTCCCAGTGTTCGGGCACATACTCGCCGTTGTGCGGGTCGGTAGAAGGGAATATAAACGCATCGATGCTCTCGCGGCGCATCACGTCGCGCAGGGCTGCCAGTCTTTGTTCTATAATAGTGTTCGTCATAATGAATAAGATTTTTCAGAATAGTCTGAACAAAGATAATTCTTTTTAGACTTAACAGCAAACTAAAACAGAAATAACCTGATTATTTTTTAGCAGATACCTTAGAAGGCGTTCGTATCTACACTTAGCGTTTTTAGAATTAAGGCAAAAAGAATCAGCGGACAAGGGATAACCCCTGCCCGCTGACATCTCAGAAAAATTTACTACATTAAGAACCTAAAAAACTTATTTAAGCATAACTTTCTTAACTATGCGCTGGCTGCCGCATCTTACGTCTATCATGTAAACGCCGCCTGCCAGGCCATCTACTACAACGGTTCCGCCCTCAACGTCGAATGAACGCACCATCATGCCGGCTGTGTTGTATACGAGCACCTTAGCCTCGCCGTCAACAGTGATCACGATGTTTCCGTTTTCAACCTTAATGCCTTCGCCTGAAGTTATTCCGCCGATACCTGTTGTCTCAGGCTTAACGCCTATAGTCTTCAGCGTCAGTTCAGGATAAGCCGCATTGGTCATAGAGCAGTAAACATTCTCGTCGAAGTTCTTCATGAATGTTGTAACGCCGTTGTCAATAGTATAGTCAGTGCCCTCAACGAGAGTTGCGCCTGATTCTGTTGTCCATGTGTAAACTGTAGGATTCTCAGCCACCATATACTCGCTGCTCAGGTCAACCTTACCACCGTCTACAGTAATCTCAACGTCCTTCTGAGGAGTATACTTATAGTTCATCGGGTTATAGATGTCGAATACAGGCAGAGTGCTGAACTTAAAGTTATTGTCGTAAGCGTATACCATGCTATATTTATCTGCCTGGCCTGACATATCGAGCGATGAAAGGTTATTGCCGTCACAATAAAGTTCGCGTAATATCGGGCAATTAGTAACATCAAGAGTCTTCAGCTTATTACGTGAAACGCTCAGCTGATACAAGGCGGGAAGCTCAGGAAGAACCAAAGTTTCAAAATTATTGTCACTAAGTTGCAGTGTTGCCAACTTTGTATTGTTGCTAAGGTCTATTGCCGAAAGCTTGTTATTATTCAGCGACACGTTTGTAAGATTGGTAAGTTTAGACAAGTCAATCTGCTCCAGGTTACAATCTGACAATGTCAGGAATCCAAGGAGAGTGTTGTTACTCAAATCAATCTCTGTCAAGCCTGCATTAGCTAATGTAAGCGTAGTCAAATCTTTCAACTTAGAAATGTCAGCCTTTTCCAATGCTACGTTGGACATACTCAGAATTGTAAGGTCACAATAAGACTCATCATAGCCGTAAATTGTTATATTCTTGTTGGCACCAAGCTGTGATGTCAATGTTGTATTTCCACTACCCAACATACATTCAGCCAATTTACCGTCACCGAAATCTACATAAACAGTCTTAGGAGTCTTGGCAGCCAATATCATCCTTACTTCAGAGCCCACTTCTGCGGTACTAACCAAATTAGCCAACACAAATTCCGGTTTTTCAGAAGTTTCAACGAGAGTTGTTGTAAGAGTCAGATCAGGATAAGCCTCGTTTGTCAGCTCAGCATATACTTTCTCTTCCTGTACTTTCAAGAATGTAGTAATACCATTTTCAATGCTGTAGTCTACACCTTCTTCCATTACATTTCCGTTTTCAGTCTTCCATGTAAACTTGGTATTCTTGCCCTTAAATGTCACTTCAGAAGACAAATCTACCATGAATGATTTTTCTGCAATAGTTACAGGATTCTGGTTACCGTAAACAAACTCCTGTGCCGTAGTCTGAGGCAATGTGCTGTATGTAAAGTAGTTGCCCTCAATGTTAAGCTTCTCAAGTTTGGTGTTATATGCCAAATCTGCTGACTTAAACTTATTGTATGACATATTCAGGTCACGGATGTTGTACATAGTTGTAAACATATAGTCTGAAACCTCGTTGTGTGAGAAGTCCAGAACCTCTACTGACGATGCTCTGCTTAAGAAAGACAGGTTCTTAAGTTTATTGCCAGAACAGCTGATATTAGACAAAACCGGAGCTGAAGCCTCAAATACAATACTTTCAAGCTGGTTATTGTCGCAGCTAAGCATTGTGGTGTTATTAATTCCTCTTAAGCTCAAAGTTGTAAGTTTATTGTTGTCAAGCTGGATAGAATTAAAACTCAAATTACCAGACAAATCGATTTCTGACAATTCGTTATCATTAAGATTAAGGTTCTTCAGAGCCTTAGACTTAAATATGTTCACATTAGTAAGTTTCATTCCTGAAACATCGAAGTCTTTCAGCTGGACTCCTGAAGCCGTATAAACCTTAATGTTTGCGCCCTTAACCTCACCACTGATTTCTTGTGGTGTGTCAGACAGAGTAAACTCTTTAAGTTCACCGTCACCAAAGTCAACTTCTACTTTTTCATCCTTACTGAATGTAGCCACATTCATTGCAAATGTCTCACCAACAGCCATACCCGTTGTCATGTCAGCAGCAAGCGTTGACTTACCCATATCCTCGGGGTTAAGAACCATAAAACGTGTAGTAGACAATGACAGTTTCGGATAAGCATCGCATCTGAAAGTACAATAAACGCTGTCCGTCTGAGCTTTAAGGAAATTAATTACACCCTTGTCGTAAGTATAGTCCTCACCAGCAACGAGACGTTTACCTCCACCATACAGGCTGTTAGAATCAAAAAGATATACATCTACAGTTGTCTCATAATCCGGACTATAAATATCTTTAGACAAATCCAATGGTTCTGCAACAGAACGTTCTCTTTCAATCTTTATATTTTTCTGCAACGAATAGTCATAAAAGCCTACGCCATCATGAGGGAGTGGCAAAGTATTGAATGTAAAGCAGTTACCACGAATAATCAACTCACCAAGATTCTTGCAGTTAGACACATCCAAATTCTTAATATAGTTATCAGACAGATATATTGAGAAGAGTTTATTGTTCTTTGAAATATCAAGTTCCGTCAGGTCATTACCCTGTCCAAAAAGATATATAAGTTCAGGGTTATTGCTTAAATCTATTGATTTAAACTTATACGGACTGACATCTTTTTTAGTAAAATAAAGCTGTGTGAGTTTTGTATTTTTACTTAAATCAAGCGTTGTTATATTAGTGTAACTCACACTTAAAATTGACAAATTCAAGTTTTTACTCAAATCAATAGTAGAAAGAGCTGTCTGACTTACGTCTAGATTAAGCAAATATTGATTATTTGAAACATCTATAGCAGTCATATTGCTTGCTCCATATACAATAATATCACGAATTTCTTTATTCTTTGAGAAATCTATATTGCCAAGTTTGAAGTTCAGCTGGGCATTAAGCCAAATAAGACCTTCATTCTTTGATATATCCAAAGTTGCAAGATCATTAGACTGACAATCAATATAATAAAGTGCAGGATTATTTGTAACATCAAGTTCAGTCAATACATTATGTCCACAATCAAGATAATAAAGTTTGCTGTTCTTTGTCAAATCCAATACAGACAAACCATTACCATTACAGTTAAGAACCTCAAGATTTTCGCAGTTTGATACATTTAAACCTGTCAGACTAGTCAATGGACAGTAAAGAAATCTTATAAGCGTTCTGCTTCCATAAACCTTAACGCTACCTTCACTTACTTCTCCCTCTATTTGTATGGTATCCTTCTTGCCTATCTCATAATCCTTCACTGTTCCACCACCGAAGTCAACCTTGATAGAGCCACTCTCAGCATCAGATGTGCCCACGTAGAATGAAACTGCAGACCCTGCAGTTTTCAGATCCAATACGCACTCGTCCTCTCCGTCAGGAGCCTGAACGTTCATGGCATTACTATAATGTGGAACAGTCCACAACGCCACCAACAACATCAAAAGGGTAGACAACAACCTGTTATCAGTTCCCCTGCTTGTAAACAAATTCTTCATAAGCATTAAAAAATTTAATTCGCTCCAAAGATAGGCACATTCTGATTAAACTTCAAGCTTATTAGGGGGATAAAAAGGGGACCCTAGTAGTGTTTTTATGGGGATATATCGCTTTTTTGCCCTAAAACAGGAGGTTACACATTAAAAGAAAAAAGATATTGATACATAGAATGTGTATCTTCAAGTCCCATTTTTCTTGCAATTTTCTGTTTTTTCTTTTTGCAATACTCCGATGTTATGTTCAAAAGGGAGGATATTTCCTTATTATTCAGGCCGATATATACCAAAGAAATAAATCTTATCTCATTTGCGGTAAGATTAGGATGCTTTTCTTTAAGCCGAAGGACAAATTCTTTGTTAGATTCTTCAAAATAAGTTGTAAAATAGCTCCATTCTTTATTTTCAGAAAGATGCGACTTGAGTTCACGGATATTTAAATCGAGCTGTGAGTTCTTTTCGATGTTCACATCCTTCGACAAAGATTCTATAATATTCAGCACGGCCTCGTTTCTGTTTGCCATGAACAGAGCCTTAGACATCAGTTCGCGGTTCTTCTTCTCGAGCTGAAGCTGAAAATCTTTCTGGTCAAGCATGCTCTGTGCCTCCTGCTCTTCAAGTTTCTTCGCCAGCAGCTCCTGATTTTTCTTTTCCTGTTCGAGCTGAAGCTCCACAATCTTCTGACGCTGCTTCACCTTAACCATGTGGTTAGACAAGGCCCATATCAGCACGACAACCAACACCACAATAAAGACAATCAGAATCTGCGTACGGGTTTCCCGGGCATGATATTCACTTATCTCCTTCTCCTTCCTAAGCAGTTCAAACTGAATACTGCTATTTTCGAAAGCCACCCTGTCGATACGCACCTGCATGGAGTCTTTGGCTACGATGAACGAGTCTTTGTATGCAAACGCAAGATTATATTGTTTCATACAGAGATATGCCTCACTGAGAATTTCATAGAAAGGCTGCTTTCTGACAAGGTCTGTCTCGTTAGCGATGCCTTCATTAGCCATTGCCACTGCACTGTCATAGTCTCTCATCTCGATATAGGCCTTACACATATTTATTCTTATGTCCTGCCTTATATCCGGATACAGGTTCATCTTTATGACACGTTTTGCAAAAGATATGAGAGCCTTATACTGATGCGTCTCAAACAAATAGTCGGTCTTCAGGGCTTGCAGGGACATCCATTCCTCTGTATTGGGCTTAACCAGCTGCTCGGTTATATTCATATATACCCTACACTCCTCAAGATTGCCCATATCTATCGCCGAAATGGCTACGTTGAGCGCAGATCCCCGCAGAAAGGTTGTATCCTTTATCTCCTTTGCATAATTATAGTTGCGCTTGAAATATTCGTTTGCCTGCAAATACTTGTTGCTTTTCAGGTAAAGATATGCCATGTTGTTCAGGGTTGACATCTCCTCGCGCTTGCTGAGTTTCTCAACCGAAATCTTATATGCCTTCGACAGATAGTCTAAAGCGTCGTCATAATTGAGCATCTCGGCAAGATTGAACGCCCAGTTGATATGACAATGGAACACCATCTCGTAATCGTTCTTGCGTACTGCCATCTCACGCAGCTTTGTCAGCACCTCAAAAGACTCTTTATAATTACGCTTGTCCGACAGTCTCTTGGCAGTTTCAAGCAGAGAGTCCTCATAGTGAGTCCTGCCTTCAAACTCCCGATACAAGGCATGCATGCAGACAACATGAAGCAACAACACCAGCAAAAAGCAAAATCTTTTCATAATATTACTGACAAGAAAAGCAAAACATACAATATGAATACAACACACGCCATACTGACATCTGTGCAGCTGCAAGCCATGACATCCGGAACCACCATATATATTAAAATAGGATAAGCCGAAACTCCCGTCACGATTTATGGTCTGCAAGCCGGCACAGCCGGACATCTCCTGACGATTAAGGACGCCTGGAGACACAGTATGTACCCTATATAAGGGCAGGCTTGCCCATTTTAGACGAAATCACATAATATTTTATATGATTTTGCAAAATAGACATTACAAAGATATGTCTTTTTAAATTTAATAACAAACTAAAATACTAATAAATATTTTATATCCATTCTTTTTACTAAATTTGCAAAAGTAAAGCCGCATATCGGACTATTAAAAAGAGAGGTATGACACACCATGCCTGCGATTACGGTAAAAAACAAGGACAATTGAATGTCTTAACAATAATAAAACACAAGTTATTATGAAATTCTTAACTAACGAAAAACTTACAATCGTCGGCGCAGCCGGAATGATTGGTTCAAACATGGTTCAAACAGCCCTCACAATGGGTCTGACTAACGACATCTGCCTTTATGACGTTTTCTCACCGGAAGGCGTTGCTGAGGAAATGCGCCAGAGCGGTTTCGGCGATGTGAAGATAACAGCTACAACTGATGTAAAAGAAGCTTTCACAAACGCTAAGTATATCATCTCTTCTGGTGGTGCTCCACGTAAGGCCGGCATGACACGCGAGGACCTGCTGAAAGGCAACTGCGAGATTGCTGAAGGACTTGGCAAGAACATCAAGGAATATTGCCCTGACGTTAAGCACGTTGTTATCATCTTCAACCCGGCTGACCTTACAGGTCTTGTAACTCTGCTGTACTCTGGCCTGAAACCTTCACAGGTTACAACTCTTGCAGCTCTTGACTCTACACGTCTGCAGAGCGCACTGGCTAAGAAGTTCAACGTTATGCAGAGCGAGATCGAAGGTTGCGCTACATACGGCGGTCACGGAGAGCAGATGGCTGTATTCGGCTCACACGTAACTATCGACGGCAAACCTCTGACAGAAATCATCGGCACACCTGAGTTCACAAACGAGGAGTGGGAGCAGATGAAGGTTGACGTTACTAAGGGTGGTGCCAAGATTATCGAGCTCCGCGGACGTTCTTCATTCCAGAGCCCGGCTTATCTCTCTGTTGAGATGATCCGTGCCGTGATGGGGGGCGAGCCTTTCCGTTTCCCTGTTGGAACTTATGTTTCTAACGAGAAATACAACCACATCATGATGGCAATGAAGACTACTCTCGACACAACCGGCGCTCACTATGAGATGCCGCAGGGAACTGCTGAGGAGAACGCTAAACTCGACGCTAGCTACGAGCACCTCTGCAAGATGCGCGACGAGCTGGTTACTCTGAACATCGTTCCTGAAATCTCTGAGTGGAACAAGATTAACCCGAACCTGTAATTAATTTATACACAAAAAAGTCCCGGCCAAAAGCCGGGATTTTTTTGTATAATTGAGAATTGAGAATTGAGAATGGATAATTATGATTACACTTTATAATTAGGAATGAGTTTAAATCATCAGTTCCAATTATGAATTATGAATTAAAATCAGCGTTCCCAATTATGAATTATGAATTGTGAATTATGAATTAAAAAATTACATTCTGTATATTTCCTCCAACTTCAATTCTGTTATCTTTCCGTATTTTGAAAGTTTCTGCATGTCGAGTTTCGACTTGTCGCCTACAATAATCAGGATGTAGGGACGGCCTTTCACATTTTTATTATAATAATCGTAGACATCCTCGTCTGTAACGGTCTTCAACGACTCCGCCAGGGCGGCGTCAGGATCGGCCTTATAGCCTTGCGCACGATATAGGGCTATGGTCTGACCTATGCTGCGAAACGACGGATAACTGTTGTTTATGCCGTTGAGCATCGAGCGGCGGGCGTCGCTCATGTTCTTGTCGCGCACGGGCATGCAGGCAAACAGACTATCGAGCGTTGCCACTGCCTCCATCGTCTTGTCGGCTTGAGTGCCCATCATTGTAGTGAAGCCTACGGGAGCGTCAGCATGAAGCACGGGCGACGGCAACTCTGCCGTGCCGTAAGCGTAATAGGCAAACGAGCGCAGCTCGCGCAAATCCTGAAACATCACAGACGACATGTCACCTCCGAAATAGCGGCTCCACAGCTGCAGACAAGTGCGTCCGTCCTGGTCTGGCAGTGGGGCAAGCGGCGTGTATGTGGCCACTACGGTCTGGCGCGCCTTTGGGTTGTCTAATATATACACTGCTGGGGCGTCATACTGCATCAGAGGCTTGTATGTGTCAGTATATGGATCAGAGGCTTTGTCAACAGACAACAGACGGCTGACCTCCTGCCCTACCGACGCTGCGTCGCGGCTGCCGCAATAAACGACAGACAGCTGCACGTTCTGCAGACTGTCAAACAGGCTGACAAGTTCTTCGGGCTTCATTTTTTTGACATCACCGACAGACACACGGTTGAGATAAGCCGACTTGTCGCCGTAGACTATCTTCGACAGTGCAGCCTTTGCAATGCTCGAATTGTCTTTCACAAACGCCATGTCGTTAAGACGCCACGCACGTTTCAGTTCAGACATCTGCTTCTTGTCAGGCTTAACCGACGAGAGGAAATGGCCCAACAGCCTCAACGAGGGCTCAAGGTTGCGCTCAAAGCCCTGCATGGATATGGTGAACGAATTGTTGCCGGCACTGAAACCGAGCGTAGAACCGACGTTCTGCAGGGCACGGCGCAGCTGCTGACTTGTAAGCGAGTCGGTGCCGAGCGCGTCGATATACGATGCAAGCACACCAAGACGCGGGTCGGCCACCTTTCCCTTGTGATAGATAAGCTGAAGGGTGAACACATCGTTGACGTTATTCTTTACGGCATAAAGCTCCGCCATGCGACCGAGACTTATGCGAGAGGCGTCATGGTCGAAGTCGATTATGCGCGGCTCAACATCCTTGTGCCCCATAGAGTCGAGCATGGCGGCATAAGCCGACTGCGCCGTTATGTTCTTTGCAGGCATGGGCTTATATCCCGGCTGCGACACCTTGTCGGAAGGATAGCTGCCGTATTTCTTCACGAAGTCCATATATTCGTTGTTGAAATATTTGCGAGCCACGCGCATCACGTCGTCACGGCTCACATTCTCTACAGCCTGCTCACGTGCAAGATACTCCGCCCATGAGTCTTCGCCATTGCCGTAAGCCTCAACCATCATCCATCCACGTTTGTCGGCATCTTCCAGCTTGCGCTTCAGCTCTCGTCCGGCTTCCATCTTCAGCGCCTGCAGGTCGCTGTCGCCGAAGTCGCCGTTTTTCATTTTGTCCACCTGCTCCATGCACCTGCGCATAAGTTTCTTGCGCGAGCCGAACGGCAAGCTCGGCACTCCCGCCACAAAGGTTATTCCACCGTCCTTCAGCGCGGCAGTCATGGCCGTGGCCATAAGCGCGCCGCCGTTGTTGCTTATAGAGTCGAGCTTGCCCGAACCGAAGTTGTTAGTCAGCAGTCTTACGGCTATGTCAAGCGCTGCCTCGTCGGCATGTCCATGCGGCGGAGTGCGGAATGCCATAAGCTCGCCCTTGACTATAGGATAAGGTATGCGCAGCCTTACTTCGGGCTGCGATGCGAGCGACACGGGCGTAAACTCGCTGCGCGCCGGAGCCTCGCCTGCCCTTATACGCCCGAAAGTGCGCTCAATCAGCGGCATTATGGAGTCGGTGCACACATCTCCGGCAAGTATCAGTGCCATGTTTCCTGCCACATAATACCGGTCGTAGAAGCCTTGCATCTCGCTCAACCGCGGATTCTTCAGGCTTTCGGTGCTGCCTATTATCGGATAGGCATAAGGCGTGCCGCCGAAGAAGTTTTCCATCACACGTTCGTATGCGCTCATCAGCACATTGTCGGCATACATGTTTTTCTCTTCGTACACTGTTTCGAGTTCGCTCTGAAAGAGGCGGAACACAGGACTGACAAGGCGCTCACTGTTGAGCGACGCCCACTGGTCTACATACTGCGGCAGGAACGTGTTGTAATATACGGTATAGTCGAGGCTCGTTGCGGCGTTAAGCCCCGAACCTCCGTAGCGCGACACAAGGTTGCTGAACTCGTTGGGTATGGCATACTCGGCAGCCTTTGCCCCAAGCCGGTTTATGTCGGCCTGTATCTGCCGGCGCGTTGCCTCATCGGCGGTCTGCGCCAGCAGGTCGTATTTAGCTGATATCGAGTCGAGCCAGGGCCGTTCCTTCTCATAGTCCACCGTACCAATCTTGTCTGTGCCCTTGAACATCATATGCTCAAAATAGTGTGCAATGCCTGTATTTGGGCAGTCGGCAGCTCCTGCCTTCACCACCACTGCGCCAAACACCTTAGGCAGCGAGTGGTCTTCGTTTATCCACACGGTCAGTCCGTTACTCAGCCTTATCTCCTTCACCTGCATGGCCTTGTCGTCATAGCCGGCGGCGTGTGCCGAAAGACCGGTCAGCGCCATAAAGAATGTCAGCAAAACAGTATGTTTCATCATATCCTCGTATTATATTTGGCGTGTCGCAGCGAATACAGCCCGTACAGCGCCGGTGTTTAATGTTTCCACAAAAATAATAAAATATGCATTTATGTCATCCTGCCGCACGCCAAAACACAAAGTCTTTAACGTCATTTTAGCTTTATTACCTACAAAAGTATAAAGCCATGACATGCCGCAAAGCACATATTAATGAATAAGATTAAGGCGCAAAAACAAATCGACAAACAAGCACGTAACATATACAGTTTTACGTTTTCATTATAAATTAGTTTCAAAGCAATAATTTATTTACATTTTTTATATTTATTGGAATTATATCCATATATTTGCACCTTGGATATATTACGATTCTGAATTATCTCTTGAGGCACACAAAATCTCACCTGCATAAGATATAATACAAGATATTAACTATTAAAAAATCGACTAATTTATAACACTAATTTTATGAAAAAACTTTTACACACACAAAGAAGAGGATTGGCGCTCTGGCTGCTGACCCTTATGTGCTTGGCCTCGGTAAATGTATGGGGACAAGAGACGAAAGTAATAGACTTTTCTAACGGTCTGCCATCAGACTGGTCTAAAACAGGAACCGTTGCAAAACAAAATTATGCCGGTAAATCCTGTACTCAATTACAAACAGCGGCAACAATCAAAAGTCCTGTATTCACAGAAGCTTTTTCTTCTGTGAAAATACATTTAACAAGAAGTAGCAATGGAACAACATTTACATTCAGTTATCAAATTGAAGGCAACGAACCTGTTGAAATAAAGACATATACAGCAAGTGATGTTGAAAAAAGTAATTTCAAAGACTACGAGATTGAAATACCTGAAGCCGCACAAGTTCCAAATTGCCAATTCATATTCTCTTCTGAAAAAGCATCATATTATATTTATAGTCTAACTTTTACACCCAAGGCCTCTTCAACCACTCAATGTTCTGCCCCGACATTCAGTCCTGCATCAGGCACATCGTTCGCAAACACATTGACCGTTACAGCCTCAACAGCCACTGAAGGCGGAAAGATTGTTTATACTACAGACCCGGAGGCTACACTCGACGCCAACTCAACTGAGTTTCCAAGCGAAGGACTTACTATAGACGCAACAACAACAATACGCGCCATAACAGTTGATTCTAACGGAGCATTGGAAAATAGCAGTGAGGTATCAGCCACATATACAAAGATTAATGCGCTGAACGGACTTGCCGAACTGCGCGCCAAGATAAGAGAAGACAACGTAACAAGCCAAAAGGACGCTAAAGAATATATTGTAAGCCTGAACAATGCCGTTGTAACAAAGGTTAGCGGAATGCATTTATCGAAGAAAACGAAACCGGTATACAATATTTCAAGTATAACAACGACTTAAAAGAAGGCCAGGTTATCAACGGCACAGCCACTGTAAAAGGCTTTATGTATAACAACTGGGCCGAACTGATAAGCATCGAAGGCGACATAACTATAACAGACGGAGGAGCAGTAGCTCCGACAGAAGTTGCTCTTGAAGAACTTACAAACAACTATGACAAATATGAATCACGCCTTGTTAAGGTAACCGCAGCTGAAGTAACTTCTGCTTTCAGCAACAGAAACGGCGAGATTTCACAAAACGGAACAACATTAGCCGTAAGAGCAGCCGACGAGTCTATCTCAATGACATTGGGAGAAACAATCGACATAATTGGAGTTCTCGGAATTTACTTCGACACAAAGCAGCTGAACGTCTTTTCACAGGACGACATAACAAAGTCTGAAAACACAAACACATTCTCATGGACAGCAACATCGGCTGAAATAGATATCAACAACGGCGACATAAGCGCTCTGCCTACCCTGACTAACACATACGAGGGAGCAGTAAACTATGACAGCTCAAACAAGGGCGTTGCCACTATCGGTGAGACAGACGGACAGATAACCATCGTAGGCGCAGGAACTACCACTATAACCGCCACACTGGCATCTGACCCTGAGGTTAAGTCTTCATATGAACTTACGGTAAACAAGACAGCCGCAACACTCGAATTTGAACAGTCTATATATACCGTAAACTTTGAAGATATCACTACCCTGAAAGCCGTATCAAACAATCCGGATGCACATATAACCTATTCTGCTACAGACGGCGACTGGTATATAGATGAAACATCGGGCGAATTCTTGGCTGGCACTACAGCCGGAAGTGTAACCGTTACAGCAACACTGGCAGAAAGCGACAAATATACAGGCGCAACTGCAACATGCACAGTGAATATTGTTGACCCAGACCAGCCGGTTTATAGCGACGTTATCACAGCCGCCGACTTGAAAGGAGAAGTTGATACTTATAAAGATTTCTCCGGCGTAAAAAAGACTTCCGGCGCTGTTTATGCAGGTAATTCTGCTTATAAAGACGGCTCTATACAATTAAGATCAAAAAATAGCAATTCTGGAATTGTTGCTACAACATCAGGTGGAAGAATATCTCAGATAATTATAACATGGGATAATTCAACTGCAAACGCCAGACAAATTGATGTCTACGGAAATACAAATCCATATACAAGCGCAGCAGAACTTTATGAAACAAGTGGTAATACAAACCAAGGTGAACTTATCGGCAGCTTAGCAAAAGGTGAAACAACACGGACTATCGAAGGCAACTATCCTTATGTTGGAATAAGAAGCAACGACGGAGCATTATACATCAAAGACATAACCTTTGTATGGGAAAAAGTGTCAGAGCCTACCACCGGTTCATTCTCAATCACCGACGCCGGCTTCGCCACATACTACACCGACAAGGCGTTTGTAATGCCGGAGAATGTGCAGGGCGGAATTGTAACTAAAGCCAACAATGAGACAAGCCAGCTCACCGTAAGCTACAACTATCAGCCGGGCACTGTTGTTCCTGCTAAGACTCCTATCGTGCTTAAAGGCGAGAAAGGCGACTACACCGTGAACTACACGACATCTGAAGAAACGGCTCCTGCAGGCAACATGCTCTATGGCGCAGACAACGTTGACGCAGACGGAATGACATTTGTTGAGGGAACCAACGTTAAATACTACAAGCTTGCACTTGGCAACGACGGAAAATGCGGATTCTACTGGGGCGCAGCCGACGGCGCAGCATTCGAATACACAGCCAACCGCGCATTCCTTGCCATCGACATAACAGACGCATCGCAGGCTCCTGAAGGCTTCTCGCTCGACGGCGACGGCGGCACAACTGGCATAGACGGCGTTATGAACGGCAACGACGGCAGCCAGAAGATTTACACCGTAACCGGCGTCTACGCAGGCAAGAGCCTCGACAAGCTGCCCAAAGGCATATACATCGTAGGCGGTAAGAAAGTAGCAGTGAAATAAACAACAACATTAAATAAGACAGATAAAGGAGAAACATATTATGGAAAAGTATATAAAACCGGAATGTAAAATAGTAGAAGTAAAGTTTGAAGGCAACCTGATGCAGGCCTCTAATATCCCCCGACATCAGATACAGATCTCGGATGGAACGACGAAGTCAGCGACAACCCTATGCTCGCGCCTGAGCACAAGAGCATCTGGGGTGAAGATTAACCCCCAATGCGCATCAGGCCGCATACGGCTTAATACATGTTTTTTATGATTCAGTTTGACGGAGGGGCATGCGCCATGACGCATGTCCCTCCGGTGTTTTTATCCCAAATCAGCCATAAGGATTTGGTCTGTATTTTTGCTTAGCGGATTTTAGTCAGATTTTTCGCAGGCATAACGGGCCATGTCAAGAAAAATCTGACGAAAACCTTGCCTGGCAAAACGCGGTCTTTTGCCTTGCGAAAGGTATGCTTTCAGACTGCAGAATGTGGTCTTTTACGACACAAAAGGATAGCTTTTGCCTGCATGGGCTGAGTCAACCTCTGTCAGGAGCAGGCGGAGAGCCGGTCAACCTAAATCAGTAAATATAACAAATCTGTACGAAAAAATATTTTTCCTAAAAACTCATCACTCGTCACATAATGGTTTAACCTTCTGACAATCAACGCATTGCAGCGTGACGAGTTGTCGTTTCAACTCATCACGCATCAGGTTTGCGACGCTTATGTGACGAGTTGACTTTTCAACTCGTCACACGACAAAAGACTGACTATCAACGTCTTACACACAAATGTGACGAGTGACGAGTTTCTGTTCAAAAAAATATACGAGATTCATCGGCCGACACATACCAAAAGCCGAAAGCGTCTGTATAGAGTTATGCACATCCTGCGGGCACGCCTCAGATCTTTATGCCTATAAAGATGCGTGCGCGCCACTTGGTGATGTTCAGCAGCAGCTCGTCGCGGTCGCCAAGCTGCGAGGTGTTTACGACAGAGGTAAACCCGGCGAAATAGCGGCCGAAATGCCTGATCACGGCAATACGCCCCACGGCTATTATGTTGGGAAACCTGTAGGGCATCCTGGTGCGGCTGCCGCCTGTTGTCAGCCTGCTTCGGCTGTAGACCACAAGTTCGGGCAACGCCGACAGATGTATGAGCCAGCCGTGACGCAGCACAAGGTTGTAGCCGTAGCCCGCGCCTAAGCCGACGCAGAGTATGCTTAGCCTCGACTCAGGATTGCCTATAACGTCGTCGTGACGCGCCTTGAGCACTCCGCCCATGAACGAGGCGCCGAGCATGAGGCTTCCGCAGCTGCGCTTCTGCATCCACGACTGGCTGAACACGGCAGGATAAGAGAAGCGGCGGCCGTTGAAGGCATAATAGGCGTTGAGCGTCAGCATGTTCTGGCTTATCAGTCCGGCCGGTATGCTGATGTCGCCGCGCTGAGTGTGGACATTGCCCTCGAAAGTCTTTGCCGAATGGAATATCACGTCGGCGCCCAACTTGTTGCCGTAAGCGTTCATGTTCAGCTCATAGTCTTTCTTCTCGCCCGCAAGATGTGCCGGGTTCATGGCCACGCTGAGCGACAGTCCGCGGTAAGCGGCGCTGAGACTTACGGTGTATTTGTTCTGCGCCTTCATCTCCGTATTGAAGTTGCCGTCGGCATTGACACCCCGCGTGCGTATGTCAGAGCCCGAGGCGTTGAGCGTGAGCCTGAAACGCAGCCGCTGCGGCGTGCGCTCAATATAGCTTGTGTCAACACGGCTCCGCGCCCGGCTGTCGCGCATGTCGAGTATCTTGTCTATCTCGCGCTTAGCCCGGTAAGCCTCGGCCTTAAGTCTGTCTTTAGCCGCTATGGTGTCGTCTGCGGCAACCGAGGTGCTGTCGTATGGCGCGGCCGTCAGTGCGACCGCCAGCAGTAGTGTTATCATATATATTATAAGAACGGCGGCAGGGCGTTTTTATTTCATTCCCGCATCAATGATTTATGCCCGCGTAGAAGCTGTCATACAATGAAAATAAACGTTACGCCATTGCAACACGTTTGTCAGTCTTTCATAACATGGCGTTAACCTTATTGCAACATGCCGCATATAACTTTGCAGCCGTAAACGATAGAAAGCATTTCAAAGTATGATTAAAAGGTTAAGATTAGCCGTGGCGCTGATATTCATCCTGACAGCATTCAGAGCATACGCGGCAGACATTAAGGGAAAAGTTACAGACAGTACGACAGGCGAGGCGCTAATCGGAGCAACCGTGCAGATTGAAGGAACGGCCAAAGCGGCTGCAACAGACATCGACGGACTGTTCACGTTCAGCGGACTCGACGAAAACGCAAATTATACTTTAACCATAAAATACATCTCTTACAAGACTAAAAAAATTGACGGGGTTCGGGCTGAAGCTCAGCCACAGGTGTTAGAGATAAAGCTCACACCCGACGAACAGACGCTGAAGGAGGTTACGGTTACCGGCGTGGCTAGGAAGAATACGGAGATCGCGGTAATACAGATGACCAAGAGCAGTCCCGTCATAGTGAGCAACGTATCGGCACAGGAAATAACAAAGACACAGGACACTAACGCAGGAGAGGTGATACGCCGAGTGCCGGGCGTGAGCCTCATCGACGACAAGTTTGTCATGGTGCGCGGACTCTCTCAGCGCTACAACAACGTTTGGATCAACGGCGGAGCCGTGCCTAGCTCGGAAGCCGACTCAAGGGCTTTCTCGTTCGACCTTATTCCAAGTTCACAGATAGACAACATGCAGATTGTGAAAACGCCGTCGCCCGAATATCCGGCTGACTACACCGGCGGATTCATCACCATAACGACAAAGGACATTCCGGCGGAAAACACAGCCGAGCTGTCTGTCGGCGGCAACTGGAACGACATTTCTTCATTCTCCGACTTCAAGTATGCCAAGGGTTCGGGCACCGACTTCCTCGGTTTCGACAGCGGCATGCGCGGACTAAACGGCGGCATAAACGCCACGATGAACAGCATTGCCGGCAATGGTGTCGACCTGCTGAACAACGGTCTTAACAACGACTGGCGCGTAAGGACGATGAGTCCGCTGGGCGACCTGAAGCTGTCGGGCTCGCTGGGACGCCGCTGGAAACTGGGCGACCGCCAGCTCGGAATGATTGCTGCCTTCAACTACAGCAACGAATACCGCAAGTATGAAGACATGCAGAACAACCTCTACGGCGTGTATGATGCCGACAAAGACCAGTCGAACTATCTGCGCTACTCTGTAGACGACCAGTATAACCACAACGTGCGACTGGGAGCCATGCTCAACTTCACCCTACTTTCTGCCGACGGCAACAGCAAGTATCAGCTGAAGAACATCTTCAACCAGATTGGCAACGACCGCTACACATGGCGCGAGGGACTGAGTGCACAGTCGGACAACGAGAACTCGGCTGAATATTACTACCGCAGCCGCACCACATACAACGGACAGATAACCGGAAAGCACACCTTTGCGCTGGATGAGCTCGACTGGAGCGCAAGCTACTCTTACGCCAACCGCAACGTGCCCGACCGCCGCCGCTATCTCATCAACGACGCACTGGAACCGGGAGTGATGCAGCTGACAAGCCCCAACGACATATCGCGCGAATGGACAAAGCTCGACGAGCACATCGTATCGGCAGCAGTGAACGACAAGCACGAATTCAAGTTCGGCTCATTCACACCGTCACTCAAGTTTGGAGCCTACGGCGAATACCGCACACGTAAGTACACCACCCGCGACTTTATCTACAACTGGAACGCTGCCAGCAACACGCTGCCCGACGGATTCCGCCAGAACGACCTGTCGGAGATGCTCAGCGACGAGAGCTACTTCGGTGCCGACCGCCTGTATCTGCTCGAGGAACAGCACATGCGCAACAACTATAAGGGCAACAACTATCTCGGAGCCGGATATTTCGCAGCCAACATTCCGCTCGGCAAGCTGAACATCTACGCCGGACTGCGCTACGAATATGACCACATGGAGCTGATAACAAACACACGCGACAACGCCGAAAGCCCCTTCAGCCACAACTATGAGTACAGCGACCTGTTCCCCTCGGTGAACACCACCTACAAGATTAACGACAAGCACCAGCTGCGCCTGTCATACGGCAAGACGGTCAACCGTCCTGAGTTCCGCGAGGTGTCGCCCTCAGTGTTCTACGACTTCGACCTGGCATCAGACGTGCAGGGTAACACCGACCTGAAGCCATGCTACATACAGAACGTCGACTTCCGCTACGAGTTCTATCCCTCTAAGGGCGAGCTTATCTCAATAGCAGCATTCTACAAATACTTCGACTCACCTATCGAGTGGACCTACACCGTTACGGGCGGAACAAGTCTTGTGTATTCTTACATGAACGCTAAGCGCGCCAACAACTACGGTATAGAGCTCGACATACGCAAAGACCTCTCGTTCATAGGCCTGCCCGGCTTCAGCTGGTCGTTCAACGGAGCGCTGATTAAGAGCCGCGTGAAGTTTGAAGAAGGCTCAAAGGAGGAGAACCGCCCCATGCAGGGCCAGTCGCCTTACCTCGTGAACACCGGAATATTCTACAAGAACGACAAGATGCAGCTCGACATAGCACTGCTCTACAACCGCATAGGCAAACGAATAATCGGAGTAGGACGCAGCGAAGGAACAACAAGCGGCAACGAGACCCTGAGAGTGCCCGACAGCTACGAGATGCCCCGCGACGTGATAGACCTCTCGGCATCGAAGAAATTCGGCAAGCACTGGGAAGTGAAGCTAAGCATACGCGACCTGCTGGCACAGAAAGTCTACTACAAACAGTTTGCCGACGTTCACTACTCAAACGGAACAAGCCGCGAGGTAGAGCAGATAACAAGAGTATACAAGCCCGGCCGCAACATAGGAGTAAGCGCCGTGTATAAGTTCTGATAAAGGGATAAGGCGGAACATCTGCCCACATCACTCCCATCAGTACCATTACTCCCATAAAAGAAAAAATAAAAAAATTATTCACTATAAGATGTTTAACAAAAAGATGAAAATGGACAAGTTTAAACTTTACGGATGCTTAGGCATCATGGCAATGGCGCTCACAATGAGCTCTTGCAGCGACGACGACAATTCAGGCACTACACAGAGCGGTGTCAACTGGACCACCAACGGCGGTATCAAGGCCTGCGACCACCTGCTGTTCACGGCAGACGGCGACGCCAACGTAAACGACAACGGTACACAGATTGGAAACGGTGACCAGGAGTTTGTTTTCACAGGAAAGCAGACTATCAAGAAAGGCACATATATCCTGAAAGGATGGGTTTACATAGCCGACGGAGCCGAGCTTACAATAGAGCCGGGAACCGTAATCAAGGGCGACAAGCAGACAAAGGCTTCGCTCATAGCTGAGCGCGGCGGTAAGCTCATCGCCCAGGGAACAGCAACAGAACCTATCGTGTTTACATCAGAAGAGGCTAAAGGCAACCGCCGTCCGGGCGACTGGGGTGGCATCATCCTCTGCGGTAAGGCTAAGAACAACAAGAGCGAAATGCAGATTGAAGGTGGTCCGCGCACCAAGCACGGAGGTAACGACGACGCCGACAACTCTGGCGTGCTGAGCTACGTGCGCATCGAGTTTGCAGGCTATCCTTTCCAGACTGACCAGGAGATCAACGGTCTTACACTCGGTTCTGTAGGAAGCGGCACAAAGATCGACCACGTACAGGTGTCATATACCAACGACGACTCTTATGAATGGTTCGGCGGAACAGTAAACTGCAAATATCTTGTAGCATACAAAGGCTGGGACGACGACTTCGACACAGACAACGGATTCAGCGGAAAAGTTCAGTTCGGTCTGTCAGTACGCGACTCTAAGATTGCCGACGTATCACAGAGCAACAGCTTCGAGAGCGACAACAACGCCGACGGTTCTAACAGCGAGCCTCACACATCTGCCGTATTCTCTAACATGACACTCGTAGGCCCGATGGCTACAGACGCTTCGTTCGTAAACGACGCTTCTTACATCAACGGCGGCAACTACTATCCCAACAACGGCTCAAGCCTCGGCAAATTCCAGGCTGCAATGCACATACGCCGCGACACTCACCTCAACTGCTTCAACTCTGTTGCAATAGGCTGGCCTATCGGTATCATCATCGACAACGAGAAGGGCGACACACAGGGCGCAGCAACAGCAGGCAACCTGAAGCTCGAGAACATCTGGCTGGCTAATGTCAACGCCGTTGGTACTGACTTCAACAAGATTTATGTAGACGGTCTCTACAACTACGAGACAAAACAGGTTGACGAATCTCAGCCTTCATTCTCAAGCACATTCTTCAAGGCTCAGAGCGGCAACAAGTTCTATGAGGCTGCTACAGGCTGGTTCGACACAACAGGATATATCCCGACATCAGGCAGCCCGCTGCTCAGCGCTGCAGCATTCACAAACTCTCTGCTGAGCGGTTTCGACCAGGTTTCTTACATCGGAGCTTTCGCAGCAGGCGACACATGGCTCGACGGATGGACAAACTTTGATCCTCAGAACACAGACTATTAATTTCTAGATTTAAAGACCCCTATAAGACAACGACGCCCCGCAGGAATGAT
>UMIO01050154.1_pt1 | contig 21769 bp, 10 predicted proteins | sample 1965821 | NCBI WGS metagenome assembly UMIO01 (sample SAMEA4836127, study PRJEB28245) | human gut metagenome | biome: gut microbiome; material: fecal sample | place: Denmark | collected 2008
AGAGTGTGCCTTGTTAAGTGCTGAAACGTATTTTGAACAAATAACAGCTCTGATCAGAACCTGCAAAATATTAACCGTTCCGTCTTGAATAGAGAAAAATTTTTAGGATATATAAAGAATATAATCATGAAAATAAGAAATATACTTGTAGCATTACTTCTTGGAACAGCCTCTTTTCAGGTGGCTGCACAGAATTGTAATGTGTCTTTCCTGAGCAAGTCGCATTGTATTATGCGCGCTGAGGGCAATAGCCGCTACGTGCTGCTGCCTGTGCAGGAGTCATCAGAAATAACCAATGTCAAAGTGATTGTTGACAATAATGTTGTAAAGACATTGAACGTAAAGCTTGCCACAGACAATATAGACTATTACGTTCCGCTGGACATCTCGAATCTTGACGGCAAGAAGGTTTTGTTCGACTTCCATGTAAACGGAGTTGACGGCAAGCCTACGGCAATGAAGGATTATGCCTGCTGGAAGAACATTTCATATGCCGACACTTTTGACACTGCTAACCGCGAGAAGTTCCGTCCTGCATATCATCACACGCCTGTATACGGCTGGATGAACGATCCTAACGGAATGTTCTATAAAGACGGCGTATACAATCTTTATTATCAATACAATCCGTACGGTTCACAATGGGAGAACATGACCTGGGGACACTCCTCAAGCCGTGACCTCGTAAACTGGACCGACGAAGGCTTGGCCATTGAACCCGACGGCCTTGGCACAATCTTCAGCGGCAGCTGTGTGGTTGACAAGGACAATACCGCTGGGTTTGGTGCCGAAGCCGTAGTGGCATTCTACACCACGGCAGGCGAGAACCAGACGCAGAGCATGGCCTACAGCACTGACAACGGAAAGACATTTACCAAATATGACGGCAACCCAATTCTGACTGCCGACGTGCCAGACTTCCGCGATCCGCACGTGTTCCGTCACGAAAAGAGCGGCCGCTGGATTCTGATTCTGGCGGCAGGGCAGGAGATGCGCATATACTCTTCGGCCAACCTGAAAGACTGGACCTATGAGAGCAGCTTCGGCAAGGGCTACGGATGCCATGAGGGCGTGTGGGAGTGTCCCGACCTCTTTGAACTGCCGGTTGAAGGCAAAAACTACAGCAAGTGGGTGCTTGTGTGCAACATAAACCCCGGCGGACCTGCAGGCGGCAGCGCCACACAGTATTTCACCGGAACATTCGACGGCCACAAGTTTACCTGTGACACAAAGCCCGAGGTTACAAAATGGGCCGACTATGGCAAGGACAACTATGCCGGAGTAACTTTTGACAACGCTCCCGACGGACGCCGCATAATGATAGGCTGGATGAGCAACTGGCAGTATGCCAACCAGGCGCCCACACAGCAGTATAGAAGTGCCAACACCATTGCGCGCGACCTGTATCTCTATACAGACGGAACGACAGAATATCTGGCATCGAAGCCTTCTGTAGAGAATGAGAAAATGAGAGGAAAGGCTGCCGTGAAGAAGAATATTTCAGGCTCGAAGACCATAAGCAAGATGTTCAGCAAGCCGCGCGGCACCTATGAGGTGGTGCTCACTCTGGGCAATGACAATGCCGGCAACGTTGAGCTTGTGCTCTCTAACACAAAGGGCGAGAACGTAAGCATGATGTATGATGCAGCCAAAGGCACACTGAGCTTCGACCGCCGCAAGAGCGGAAACGTTTCGTTCAGCGACCAGTTCCCTGCCGTGTCTGTGGCCCCCGTTGTAGGATCTAAGCTCAACGAACTGCGCCTTTATGTAGACAACTGCAGCGTTGAGGCCTTTGCCAACGGCGGACGCTCGGTTATGACCAACCTCGTGTTCCCGTCAGAGCCATACAACAGCATATCAGTTAAGTGCGACGGCAAGAAGAAGTCGGCCTCGCTCGTTGTATATCCTTTAAACAAATAACTTATGAAACCAACCAAGACCATATATCTCATCCCTGTGATGTTCTGCTTCTTCGCCATGGGTTTTGTCGACCTTGTCGGCATAGCCTCCAACTACGTGAAGTCAGACCTTGGGCTGAGCGACTCCGTCGCCAACGTGTTTCCCTCGCTGGTGTTCTTCTGGTTCCTTATCTTCTCAGTGCCCACTGGCATGCTCATGAACCGCATCGGGCGCAAGAACACGGTGCTGCTGTCGCTTGCCGTGACTGCCGTGTCGCTCGTTCTTCCGCTCTTCGGCGAGAGCTTTGCCATAATGCTTCTGTCGTTCTCGCTGCTCGGCATAGGCAACACCCTGATGCAGACATCGCTCAACCCGCTGATCTCGACCGTAATCCGCGGCGACAACCTTGCCAGCACCCTTACGTTCGGTCAGTTCATCAAGGCCATCGCCTCTTTCCTCGCCCCCTACATAGCCATGTGGGGCGCCACTGGCGTGCTTCCTTCTCTGGGCATGGGCTGGCGCGTTCTGTTCCTGGTATACTTCGTTGCAGGCGTGCTTGCCACGCTCCTTCTGCTGGTAACCCCCATTAAGGAAGAAGCCCCCGCGGGCAAGGTTTCGGGCTTCGGCGACTGCCTCCGCCTTCTCGGCAAGCCCATCGTCCTTCTGTCCTTCCTTGGCATCATGTGCCATGTTGGCATCGACGTCGGCACCAACACCACTGCGCCCAAGCTCCTTATAGAGCGTCTTGGTATGAGCCTTAACGACGCCGCCTTCGCCACGAGCCTCTACTTCATCTTCCGTACGGCAGGCTGCCTGACAGGCTCGTTCTTCCTCCGCGTGATGAACAACCGCGTGTTCTTCGCCATAAGCGTTGTGATGATGGCTTTGAGCATGTGCGGCATGTTCTTCGGCACGTCGAAGGCCGTTCTCTACACAGCGATAGCGCTTGTAGGCTACGGCAACTCTAACATCTTCTCGATAGTGTTCTCTCAGGCGCTTCTTTCAGTCCCCGATCGTCAGAACGAGGTTTCTGGCCTGATGATCATGGGCCTTTTCGGCGGCACTGTGTTCCCCCTTCTGATGGGCTTTGCCTCCGACGCCGCAGGCCAGGCTGGAGCCGTAGGCGTGATGACGGTCGGCGTGGTCTATCTCCTTTATTATATAAACAAGGTAAAACATTGACAAATTTCAAACAAACAAGCATAACGATATGAAAGATATAATAGTAGGTCTTGGAGAAGCCCTTTGGGACGTTCTTCCCGACGGCAAGAAATTGGGCGGAGCTCCTGCCAACTTCGCCTACCATGCCGGCCAGTTCGGCTTCGACTCAGTAGCCGTCAGCGCCGTGGGCGACGACCGCCTAGGCGACGAGACCCTCGCCGCCCTTGACGATAAAGGTCTTAAATACATGATGCCTCGCGTTCCTTACCCTACGGGCACTGTTCAGGTTACGCTCGACGACGACGGCATCCCGACGTATGACATCCGCGAGAACGTGGCGTGGGACAACATCCCCTTCACCCCGGAGCTTGAGGCCCTTGCCCGCGACTGCCGTGCAGTTTGCTGGGGCTCTCTGGCCCAGCGCAACGTAGTTTCGCGCGATACGATCGGCAAGTTCCTCGACGCGATGCCCTCGGACAAGGGCGTCCTGAAGATATTCGACATCAACCTTCGCCAGAACTTCTACACGAAGGAAGTGATAAGCGAGTCGGTGAAGCGCTGCAACGTATTGAAGATAAACGACGAGGAGCTCGTCGTGATAGGGCGCCTGTTCGGCTATCCGGGCCTTGACATGAGCAACAAGTGCTGGCTGATACTTGGCAAGTACAACCTTGACATGCTTGTGCTGACATGCGGCGTCAACGGCAGCTACGTGTTCACACCCGGCAGCGTGTCCTTCCAGGAGACCCCGATAGTAGAGGTGGCAGACACTGTAGGCGCTGGCGACTCGTTCACGGGCACGTTCTGTGCCGCCATATTGAGCGGCATGGACGTCAGGGATGCCCATGCCCTTGCGGTAAAGGTGTCAGCCTATGTGTGCACACAGAGCGGCGCCATGCCCGTAATACCTGACAACATCAAAAGTTTTATAAAGCGCTGAGACTGACAGCGCCAAGGCCCGTGCCGGCAGTTTCGTGCGGTTCTGGCAGTCGTGCCGTTCCGTTACGGAAAGCCTTATGGCAATTTGTTCCTATCGTTCTTGTTGCCGTGTGGCAGGTGCGGGCTTTTTATTTAATGATTTCTTCATGTTTCAGCCGCATCCATGTCTTATATTGAGCTTACAGCCGTCATCTTTTACGCCGTCGTGGCTGCCTGTTTAAGGATAAGGCTAACGGCAAGATGCCGACAGAAAGCACAATGACAGACGAAGGTATTAGTTTGGCTGACGAACATAATATGCGGTCTGCTGACCGATTTTGGGTTTTAAGATTGTTTTTATTGGGTAATGTTGTCTCTGCAACACGGCACACACAAAGGATTGTGCATCGTGTTGTGGAGACATTTTTTATGCTATCTTGCTTTTTATATGATAAGGATGGAAGAAAATCTTATTAAGGTAAGTTTATTCTATATTCTGAAATATAAAATCTATAATCATATAAAAAGACTTTGTGTCGAAAACAAATAGTTTGTATACAAGACATGTCTTGTCTTGTATTTTGTCAAGGAAAAATTATTATTATTTTGTAATAATTTTTAATTTATTTATCTTTGCAAAGTATTGTAAGTATATTATACGTTGGAATATAGTTCATTATTAAAAAGATTTTTAGGAGCGAGAATGTGTTTGTGCATTCTAGTAAGTCTTTTTTTGTCTCTTTTTGTCTTGAATCTTCGTGCCATGGATGAAGGTGTTAATGGGTTGACAACGGTTAACGGGTTATCTTCTAACACTGTATTGGCTGTTACACGCGACAGACAAGGCTTTGTCTATTTTGGAACGACAATTGGCATTGATCGTTTTGACGGGGAGAGGGTTATTAATATACCTTTTACCGAAAATATTCCACAGGACATGCGTATTGTGAGTTGCCTTTCAGATATTGACAACCGCTGGATGCTGGTTGGAAGCTATATGGGGTTGTGGAAATTAGACAAACGTGAGCTTAAGTTGACAAGATGCTTTGAAGATGTTATAAAAGGCAGAGTTACGTGCCTATTGAAAATATCAGAAACGGCCTGTTATGTAGGAACAAACAGAGGACTTTACCTGATTAAAGGCAACAAGGTGGTTCGCTGTAAAATAAAAGACCGCAGTTTTGGTGATAATATAACAGATATGTCCGGCGACGGTAAACGTATATGGGTCGCAGGGAAAAAGGGTATTGCTGTATTTAGAAACATGTCCAGTGTATCCGACGGATCTGTCTGCCATACCAAAAAGGAACCTGTTTCATTGGTTAGGATAGGCAGGCGTCTTTTTATTGGCACTTCTGACAGTGGTGTGTGGCAGAAGAGTGATGCAGAGCGTGAGTTTTCTCACTATATGTTTCATGGCCAAATATCTGACATGAATAAAGATGGCAAGTCTCTACTTGTGGCAACTGCTGCATATGGTGCATACGAGATAAATACAGAAAGAAATGTCGTGGTGAACCGTTATTCTGAAGAAGCATCATCCGATAATGTAAGAATAAGGATTGCAGACCTTATGACTTTTTATCGTGATAAATATGGATGTAATTGGTTTGGAAGTATAAAGGCCGGAGTTGATTATACATATTATAACAGAAATATTTTTCATGTGTTCTCAATACCATCAGTGCTGACAACCAGAGGAACAAGGGTATACACCTGTTTTAGAAAGGGCGACTGGTTGTTATGGGGTACAGACGACGGACTTTATATAACGAATTTGAAGAACGGTAAACTTGTGAAAATTCCATCAGGAGAACTTGATGCCAATATCGTTACAGGCTTGATGGCAATGCCAGGAAACTATGTCGTTGGAACAGATTGCGGTGTGCGGCTTGTTGATATGAACACTTTTATGGTGAAATCTGTTTTTGGTTATGGATCAGTATTTTCGTCTGTAACAGATCGAAATGGATGTTTGTGGTTTGCCACGGACAAAGGGCTTTTGCGATATGATGCTGCAAATAACGTTACAGAGCTGTTTACAAAGGAAAACAGTGATATTGCAGGCAACTATGTTATGGGTATTGATTTTGACAGCTATGGTAAAGGCTGGTTGTCAACCGATTGTGGAATACAGACTCTTACTTTACGCAACGGAAAGTATATATTTAGTGGGAAAGTTCCAAAATTTCTGGCAGATTGCGGCAATATGCGGCGTATATATCACATGGCCAACGGGATGATGCTTTTTGTGCCTGTAAGAGGATTTCCTGTAATGAGCAATCAGGAGGTAACAGAATTTGCGGTCAAGAAGTATGACATAAACGAGTCTGTCCCCTCTTTCTGTTTCGTTCGTGGCACAGAGATGCTGCTTTTTGCGTGTACGGAACAGTCGGTAAATCTTTTACGCAATGGCAAACTCCGAAAACTTGGCTATATTGACGGATTGCCGGGTTTGCTGATAGAGCAGAACTCGTATGGATATTCTGTTTTAGACCAAAAGTATTGGATGGCAACAGACAAAGGCCTGGTTTGGGCGCATGAAAAGGATTTGATGTCACATGATTTTGACACTATACCGATAGCAGTAACCAAAATAATTTCAGACCATGTCTTTACGGCAGAAGAGGTGAGCAGGGTAAATTTTGACAATACGCTACACATTAAAAAGGGAGAAGGTTCGTTTAACCTTATGTTTACATGTCTTGCCCAGGCTAATATGTCAGGCCTGAGCTATAAGTATCGTCTGGAAGGATTTGAAGATGAATGGCATGTAACATCGTCTCCGTCGTTGTCATATAGTGGTGTACCTGCCGGTAAGTATGTGTTGCGCATTGAAGTATGCGGTATGCCTGAAATCTTTATGACTATGAAAGTTATCGTCGTGTCTGATTGGTTTGCCATTGCTTGTGCCGCTGTCTTAATTGTGCTGGCTTGCATTGCTGGCTGGATCTTAGTAAGGCGTGCCGTGGAAAGAAAAGTAAAAGGTAAGGAGGAATCAGAGCAAGTACAGGAAAATGCAGATTCACTGCATGAGACTGAAGAAATATCAGACAATAATCAGAAATATCAAAGTAAGCGTCTTTCGCAGGAGCAAGCAGACATACTTCAGAAAAAACTGAATGATTATATGAAAGAACATAAGCCGTATCTGAATAAAGATTTGCAGATGCGTGACATTTCTGATGGTATAAACTGTTCTGCCCATGAGCTGTCGCAGTTGTTCAGCTTGTTTATGCACACCAATTACTATGATTATATTGCCGGGTTTAGGGTAGAGGCTTTCAAGAAGATGATAGCCCTTCCTGAATATAGAAAATTTACCATTACGGCTATATCAGAGAAGTGTGGTTTTAAGTCGCGCAGTACGTTCCTCTCAGCGTTTAAGCGTATTGAAGGAGTTTCGCCGAGCGAGTATATCAAGTCGTTGAAGGAGCATTAGCCATTCGGCTTATATTCTTGTTTATATAGATAATAGAAAAGGGCCATATTTTTTACTCTTTGAGAGTGAAAATATGGCCCTTGGACAAAAGAGAATTAATGAAGCTCCGATGTTTAATTTGTTGCAGTTGTTACTTTACCACAACTTTCTGTGTCGTTGTCTTGCCATTCTTATAGGTTGTCAGCACGATGTTGACGCCCTTTCTCATTGACGGAATGCGCATGCCTGTGATGTCGAAGTATTCAACCTTTTCAACCTGTCCGCTTGTGACATCCTGAACAGATGTGCCCTCTTTCGGTATATATTTCAGTCGCAGGGTAGGAACGTAGGTCTTCTTCATCAGTCCGAAACTTGGTGTGCCCGGAAGATAAATACCGCTTGAGCCAGAGTTTGCTGGTCCGCTGTAATAATATACCTGTATGTCGAACCCTTCGCGTGCATTCATGTCGTGTGCCACAATAAGGTTGCCTCCGTTATAGGTGAAAGGCTCGTTAAATTTAATCGTCTGCTCATAGTTGACGATGTCAATCTGTTCTCCGCTGTATACCGTGGTCAGTCCTTCTGGATGATTCTCGCTTACTTCATTGGCCGAGGTTGTTCCTATACGGTAGTTTACGTCAGCTGATGTATAGTCGATATCTGCTTCCATTACAGTCTGATAAGTCATCTCCGTGATTTGCGCACCATTAAGTCCTTCCATATCCTTTTCAAAGTAAATAGACTGGGTGTAGATAGGATAAACCCAATAGCTGGTGTAGTAAGTGCATACGGGGAAGTCAAGAGTAGCTCCGTCGAAATCTCCGAGATAGCGTACATAGTCGGCTTGTGCGTCATAGTCGCATGTAACGTCGCCGGCTGAAGTATGGAATATAAACTTGCTGCTGTAGAGTCCGGGAGCAGTAGGCTGAATCTTTACAGGTATGGCCAGGGTGTCGCCGGGTGCGACAGGTGTTGACGGAACCTCTAAAGAGAATGGCTTTTCTGCTTCGGCACCAGTTATGGTAAGCGGATTTGTTCCCTTGTTGATAATCCAGCAGTAAGTGTCAGTAGCCCTGTCTAATGGAGCAATAAGGTCGTAGTGGTAGCGTGGCGCGTGCATGAATGCGGCGTCGGCTTTGTCGTCAATGAGGTCTATGCGTATGTTGCTTATCTTTGATACGTCGGCTGAAGGTATCAGTGTCGTGTAGTCTTTTATGTGTGCAAACACAGCCTTGTAATCGCCGGCAGGCATAATGTATGTGCCTACGAGATTGCTGCGCGACTGATCCATCTTGACAACGTCGACATTGTTTACCGTAACGTGGAAAATGTCGCCTTCAGGTTCAACGGCAAAGTTGGCGTCAAAGCTCAGGCGTGCCAGTTTTCCTTCAGGTACGCTGAAGTTCATTGTAAGTTCTGATGTGGTGTTGTCGTGGTTGGTGTTCGTGCTGTAGGCTTCGTTGTCATTTATCAGCCACGGATATTCAGAAGATGTCTCCCATGATGTGATGAGTTCTTTACCTTCATTGACGAGCGAGCTGTAGTCAGGCAGAGCCTTTACGTTTCCTTCAATTTTGACTGTGCAGTCTTCTCCTTCAGAGTAAACCACGAGTTCTGCGTCGTGTGTTCCTACGAGTTTAGGCATGAATGTCACGGTTACCGTCTTGCTTTGCATGGGTTGAAGTTCAAATGTCGTGGGCGAAACAGTGTAAGCTCCGTCTCCGCCGTTTATCTCAACACTGCAGTCGGTAGGTGTCATTCCCTTGTTGACAAACACAACCTTTCTTTTCAGTGAGCCAGTATTTGCAAAAGGCTCGCCGAAGTTGATGCTTTCGGTTGAAGATATTATTGCAGCGTTTTCGGTTACCTTCTCAAATCGTACACCTTCCTTAAGGAATTCAGTAATGCCCGAGTTGTTGAATCTGTATGTTCGCCACAGTCCGAAGCCTGTTTGCGGCACTAGCATGTCATAGTTGGCGTCAGCTTCAATGTTGAGAGTATCGTTAAACAGATAGTCAGCTTTTTTAGAACCGCCTTTTATGTCGCCGCTTACGAGCCACCAGCGGTCACCTGTTCTTCCTTCAAACATATAGGTCTCGTCGCTGTATGCCGCATAAGTACCAAGGTTGGTGTTGGCAAGTGTAGGTATCTTAATCATTCCATCATTTACGGTTCCGCAGATTGTGCGGTAGTGAAGGTCGGTGATGGGGAACAGATTATACATGAAGAATCTTCCTGTGTTGGTTATCTTGATGTCAACAGGACAGTTTACACCCTCAATTCCGTCGGTGGCTGTATAGTTGCTTTCAGTGTTGAAATAGCTGTCGCCTATGAGGATGTATTTAGAGCTCAATTCAGTATAATATCCGTTGAAAGTTCTGATGTTGCTGATAGATGTCAGCTGTTCGCATCTTGTTTCGGTCTCACTGTCGTCTGAGCCGGCAAATTCAACCTTAATGGTGTGCTTGCCTGTGCCGGTGAGGTCTATGTGGCATATTGTGTCGCATGTGGCAGTCATGGCAGCATTTCCGTCGGCACTGATTTTGAGCGGCGACAGTTCTGTGGCCTGCACGTCAAAGTCAACCACGCTTTCGTTGCCTTCCGTGTTTACTTCAAATGTAAGTGTGCCTGACGGCGATACGGGACGCAGTCGCTTGTCGTAGATGCCCCATCCGTCTGCAACAAAGTTCCGTGCACTGTTGTCAGGAGATATTCCTTCATATTCTGTGGCCTCAGAGAAGCGTATGTTTCCGAAAGACACATAATCCTTTTTGGAACCTGAATTTTCTTTTGTGAAGATCCATCTTACGGTATGTTCGCCCTTAGGCAGAATGTAAGAGAAAGAGCCTGTAACATCGTCAGTGTAGCCGAAGGCACGGTCGTTGTCAACAAACATTATCAGGGAGTCGGGCGATTCGGCTGAAATATCATAGTCGAACGTCATTCGTGTCGGCTTTTCTGATTTGTAGAATCCTGTCAGAGTGGCGTCGCCGTCCTGTTTCTTGTCGTTATTGTTTGATGCCCATGTGTCTTCCGAAGTCCAAGGCCATGCAGAGATATTGTCCCATTTGTAGAAGAAATTCTTGTCTCCTTCAACTATGAGCTGACTGAAGTCGTTAGGAATGTCAAGTGCCTTTCCGGTTATGTTTACCTTGTAGACAGAGTCGGCGGCGTTGATGGTCATTGTGCCGTTGTATTGTCCTGGGGTTCCGGGGGTGAAGATTATCGGGATATCCACCGGTTCGTCAATATATACAGTGCCTGTCTCTTGTGTCGTAGTGAACACCGGATTGTCAAAGCTGACAGAGTATTTTACAGGTGTTGCGCCCAGCGAGCTAAGAGTGATATAATTGGTTATCTTTTCGGTGTAGTAACATTCGCCGAAGTCAATATTGTCGGTGCTTATTTCAGATACAGTTTCATCTGAGAGCCGTTTCAGAACGTATCCGTCACGGTAGTCATAGATGATGTTCTCGCCGTAGTCTTCAGACACTTCATACAGCAGCACCACTTTTCCGTTGGATGATATCTCTGTTGTGTCGCTGTTGATATGAAGACGTAGTTCGTTTTCCAGATTCACGCCTTGTGATCCGTCTGGATTGTTCACCAGTTCGCCTGCCAGCAGTGACACATAGTCGTTGTCTATTGTGCCTACGATGGTGTTGCTTTCATCTCCGCGATATGGTGAGGCCACGGGGAATATAATCTGATTGCCTTCGGTCTTTGCCGTAATGCTTACGTCGTCGTATAGCCAGTCTTCAAGTATCGGCCCGAAAAGATTGTCTATTTTTACGGTGTTCTGACTGTGGTCGAAAACAAACGTTGATGCCCACGTTACCTCTTCATCATAAGAATTGATGTAAGAGGAGCCCTGAAAATAGCATGTGGTTGTTTTTCCGTCCACTTTGTTTGGCTTTGTAGCACGCAGCGTGATGGTGCCTTTATGGACGTTTGTTCTTACTTGGTGCCGGTTTCGGTCACCTTTGTCGTTGACAGTCTTGAGCACAAGTTGCTTTCCGGCATTCCTTATGCTAAGATTTTGTCCGTTTAATGCCACTGGCACTGCCAGAAGCATTGTGAATAGCATTTGTTTAAGCATAACAAGTAAAAAATTATTTGATAAATTTGTGAACGTTTACAATATTTCCTTTTGAATCAGTGCTGACAGCTATGTTCAGTCCTTTCTGCGGCTCTGCTATGCGCTGTCCTGATACGTTGTAGTAAACTGTGCGTATGCTGCCTTCCGTGTGGTTGAGGCTGATGCCTGTGCCTTCCTCGTTGATGCTTGCCTTGCGCAGTTCGAAGCGGTCTATGTTTTCCACCTTGCAGTTTTGATTGTCGTTCTCGTCGTAATTGCCGACAAAGGCAACGATATAAAGATTCTTAAAGTTTTTCTTCATATCCTCCGTAAGCGTGAAGGAGCATTCATACTTTGTGGCGTTGTCTTTAAAGGTTATAGGCTCACCCCATTTGCTGTCTGTGGCTCTCAGCACATTGCGGTGAATGTATTCATCGCCTTTAAAATAGAATTTCTCACCTATGCGGTCGTCATAGAAGTATTGGAGTACGGCCGGCATCTTGTCCTCAACGAGGAATACGGTTAATCTGGGATTGTCGAGAGAAAATTGTTCGTTAATCTCGCAGTCTACCGTAACATATACGTTCGTAGAGTCTTTGCTTATCTGAGCCTCAGGATGCACGTACACCGTGGTCGGTTCAGACAGAGTCTGGTCTGTCAAGTTCCACACCATGTCTTCTTCTGTCCATCCCGGACATATCAGATTTTGCGGATTGCGGTCGTATAGCAGCCATGGCGCGCCGTCAACTTCAAACATAGAGGCATAGCTGCGACTGTCTGAAACCGAGAAAGGATCGGTTCCGTATGTATGATGCTCTATTGATATGATGCGGCTTTTTTGCGGGTGCTCATCAATGAGCCTGTCTACAAATCCGCCTACACGCGGACAGTTGCCGCACGATTCGCCCGTGAAGTATTCCATAAGCATCTTTTTCATGAAGAGATGCTCTTTCACGGTATATATATATGTGTGATATCCGTTGTCGGTCCATTCGTCTTCGTAGTTGTCCACTCCTACAATCTCTACGTCTGATGTCAGGCCTGTGCCTTCATATTCAGGCTTGAAGTCTATTTCCACTGACGCCGAGTCGCGGTATGAGATTGTCCTGTCGAGCTGTATAGTCCTGTAGAACGGCTCCATTCCTTCAGGGCTTACCTTGGCATAAACAGAGGATACAGGCTGAAGTCCGTTGTTTCGTATTATGGCCGAGAGCGTAATAGTGTTACCAAGTTTTATGCTGTCGTCGCTAATTTCCGTTTCGGCTATGCATACATCATGCTGCAGCAGGCTGTTGCCCGTTACGACGCCTTCCATGCTCAGCACTCCTAAGCCCTCATGGCTGCGGTCTTGCCATTCGCCGTCGTCAATTTGTGTAAGCAGTCCGCCTTCCGTGTCTTTTGATACTGTTGATATGACATATCCTGTTGCACTTTGATAATATGTCATTCCCAATACATAGTCTTTGTCCTCAATATCTATTGCTTTAGGAAGGCTCACCTGGTTCCAGCCTTTGTCAAACTGACTCTTCTTCAACATAACGTCTGCTATATTATTGTCTGTTGACTTTTCACGCACCCAGACGTTTATACTGTCAATTTTAAGTTTTGAAACAACGGCAAAGCGCAGGGCTGTCAGTCTGTTGCCTTGATAATGCCGCATTGTTTCAGCCGGAATTATCGTTGCCGCACTGACATGGCCGGCATCGCCGTTAAACACTTTGCATTCATCAGATATTCTGCCTACGCAATGTCCTACGAGGAGCGAGTCGCCCGATGCACGTGCTGTCTGAACTGATATTGCTGCAAACAACAGAAAGTAAAAGATTTTTTTCATAAGCTCACATAAAAAATTAAATTAACTATGTGGCAAAATTAGGCTATTTTTTCTTCCGCTTCTAATTATATCTGTCCTTTCGGGCCGTTTTCAATTGAAAAGAATTAGAAATTGTAAACGCTTGATAATCAACTGTTTAATGCTGCATGTGCGCTTATCTCAATTGAGATGAGCATCTAAAGCATTGTTTTGGACCCCATCAGTATGCTGTTGTTGCCTGTTTTCGGGTCCTGTTGGTGTGCTTTTTCGTTTTTGTGGCGCTGTGTTATATCCCGGTTGTTATATCTTTGCCGTATGTCATATATTATTATTTTGATGCTTTTATTGCTGTTTCTCTTTCCAATGTGTCATCAGAGTTTTGTCAGGATTTTCAGACGAAATAGAATTTCTGAGGGCAGCGGAGGCATGGCGGCGGTAAACAATATTTACATTATCATGTAAAAGGTATGCTTTTGAAAAATTACTCGGCCACTTTTGGATGAGAAACAGGCGGTTTTTGCACCGTAAACGGGCCTGTTTTTTTATTGAAATAATGGCTTTTTTGTCCTAATTGGGACAAAAAATGTTGCACATTATGTTCTTTATATGTGTAATGCTTTGATGCTTAGGCTGTTGCGACTGCACGCGAAAACTGCCCGTTTTTGCGGCCGGGAGATTTTAATTTTCAAATATCGCAGTATGAGAGCGTCAGCATAAATCAATGTGTAAGCGTTTTGCTTCGATGCGGCTCAATGTGTATTCAGCCGTTGCCGCAGTGACACGCGTTGAAGAACTGTCTGCTGGCGGCGGCTGCGTGGCGGCAATGGGCGGGAGTAGTGGGGTGCAGTGTGCCGCCATGATATGCGCTGCAGGCACGGCATGACTACCGGCAAGGGATGAAGAAGGCGGCCCTTTCGCGAGGAAAGAGCCGCCTGAAAATAGGTTAGGGTGATAATCATGCAGCAGGATTAGCTGCTGAATTTTACTTTACAATCATCTTTTGTGTGTAAACTCTGCCGTCAACATTGATGCTGATGATGTAGATGCCGGCCTTAACTCCGTTCAGCGACAGGCGGTTGCCTTCAGAGCGTGACACGCATACGCCGCTGATGTCAACGAGAGTGGCATTGTCAAACTTGCCGTTGATGGTCAGGCAGTTGTCGCCTTCATTGCGTGTTATCGTCACGTTGTCGGCTATGTTGTGCTCAATGCCTGTTACGTCGTCGAGGCAGAACTGCTCAGAAGCCTCTGACTTCGTTCCGTCGTAGAAGAAGCCAACTACCTGGTAGCATGCGTCCTCAGTAGGTTCGGGATCGGTGAAGCGGGTCTGCAGTCTGTCGATTACTCCTTCGTTGAGCTGCTCGCCGTCGCGGTAGATGTTGTATGCAAACAGATCGCCCTCTGCAACCGGTGTGAGTTCAGGATTGTCTGTGATGCATCCGGTGATGTCCCAGCAGCAGTAGCCCTGCTCAGGTGTGCCCTGCTCGTTGTAGAATTCAGAGAGTTTCAGCCAGCTTGCGCCGTTGTCTTCAGAGTAGAGGTCGCTCTTGCCTGCAACAAACTTGTCGCTTATAATGTAGCATATAGGTATCTGCTGCTCGTCGTAGTCGAAGATCTTAACACCTATCATCAGCTCTTTGGTTCCGTCGATGAGGAGCGGCTCGTCGAGAGCAACTGTCAGAGCCTCGTTGTATGTCATGTCCTTTATTTCCTGTTCGCGTACCATCTTGCCGTCTTCAAACACTACTACTGAAGCGTGTATGCCTTTTACTTCCTCTTCTGTGCTGTAGTAGTTGATGGTTGTCTGCACGCCTGAGAGATATTTGCCCTTGTATGCAGCCAAGTCTTCAGGTTCAAACTTGTTGGCGGCAATAAGTTCCTTGCCTTCGTTGCCTATGGTGTATTTGTTGATGAAAGAAGGATCGTTGATGTAGTTGAGTTGGTAAGCGCCTGAGAGGTTCTGCCACATCAGTGAGAGCGACTTGCCGTCTTTGCCCAGTGTGCCTGTAAGTCCGGCAGGAGCCTTTGAGCCGGAGCCTCCGGCCTCAATCCTCAGGTTGTCTACGTACATCATGTATTGAGCAACGCCCTGTCCGTGCTTGCGCAGACGCAGCTGGAAGATCTTGCCTGTTGTCTCGGCAGAGATGTCAAGGCTGATTACGTTGTAGCTGTATTGTGCATAGATGTCTTTCAGCGACCATGCCTTTATCTCCTTCCATGTCTTTCCGAAGTCGGTAGAGATGTCAACGCTGATAGAGTCTTTCTCGAGATCTTGGTCTACGGAGTTCAGCGGTGTCATCTGCATGAAGAACGACAGGCTTACTGATTCTGCCTTTGTGGCGTCGAGCGGGCGTGATATGAGGCTTCCTGAATAAGGCTGCTGTGAGAATACCATGTAAGAAATGCTGCTGCCTATCAGTCCGTAGTCCTGCATGACGCCCCACATTGCGTCAGTAGGATCGCCGTATTCAACTTTAGACTCCCAGTAGTTTGTCTCAAGAGAGTTTGACGAGAAGTCGTCGAACAGAGGCATGTCGTATGTGTCGGGCACAGAAGCCTTCAGAATGTTTGACTTTGGCGAAAGCATCTCGCCGCCGTCTGCTGTCTCGAACACTGCTTCAACGGCATAGCCCGGGTGTCCTGCCGGAACGTTGTTCTCGGTCAGAGTCATCGGCTTGTCGGCTGTAACGTTGGCAACCTTTTCGCCGTCGCGGTAGATGTTGTATGACTTCAGGGTCAGGTCTTCATATTTAGTCTCGTCCTTTGCCCATGTCAGCGTAACCTGTCCTAAAGCCTCCGACTTGGCAGAGAGTCCTGACGGGGTTACAGGGATAGACACGTCGTATCTTTCTGATTTCAGAATCCAGCACTTAGCCTTCTGTCCTACGGCTGCATAGATGTCGATGTTTCCTACTATTACGTTGCCGTCGGCAGATATTGCCATGGGCACAGCCTGTGTCTTCTCGCCATACTCAAATGTGAAGTCGGGAGTAACTCCGCTGGCAAACAGCTGCATATAGTAAGGGAAGTCGAGGTTGCGGTCCTCCTTGTATGAGTACCAGAACGGGCGTGTATATACGTCTCCGCCGAAGAATATAGAGCCATAGTTATAGGCAGCCACCACGTTGCCGTCGTTGTCTACGGCTGCATATTCTATGTTTGCTGCTGTATCGAAGGCAGGAATCTTGCGTCCTTCATTGGCTTCTATGTTGTAGAGATATACCATGCTAGACGGATTCTTGGCTACGATGAACTTGCCGTTAGCGCTCACTGACAATATCTTCACCTGTCCGCCGTAGCTTGAAGATTCCCATCCTATCTGCTCGTCTGTAACGATGGTGTATGTTCCGTCTTTCCATAGTGCCACTTGCTGGTTGTTTGTGGCGTCTGTTATGGTACCTACAACGGTTTTGCCGTCGTCAGAGATGAAGTAAGGTCTTCCGCCTTTGGCGTCTTCAGGTAATGCAAGCCACTCGAGAGTCCATTTGCCGTCGTTGCCCTCTTTCCACATACACGGATAGAATGATGAGGCATTGCCTGTGCTGATATATCCGCAGACGGTCTTTGAGTCGGCAGAAATGTCTGTAGCCTGTGAGCCGTCACCCAAGTATTCAAACTTAGATGTGTCGAAGTCGCCGTAGTAAAGAAGCGTGCATTTGCCGTCTTTCCATATTGCGGCAGAGTTGGCAGGTCTGGTTTCAGTGCCAAACATGTCAGAGTAAGTTATGAGAAGATCCGGGTCCTTTGATGCTCCGCAAATCACGCCGGCGTCGTTTACGGCCTTAAATTCTCCTGACTTGCTGAAGTCGTTTTGGTCAAACTCGGTAAGCCACTGTGTCTCACCTGTGTTGGTGTCATACAGATAGCTGACAGAATAAGAGCCGTCAACCATGTATGAGGGATTCACTCCTACAAGATATTGTCCGTTGGGTGAAATCGCCACTCCGTAAGTTAACTCCGGTAATGTCTTAAAGCTTTTGTCTGCCCATGCATTTTCAGCAAATGTTGCAAGTGCAACAGCCAATAAAAGTAACGTCTTTCTCATGAGTATAACAATTTAAATTAAACATAATATGATACTTCGAGGTAACAAAGTGTCTGTCATTTGCAAATTTAAATAAATGTTGTTATTTTCTTTAAAATATCCTGCCGTTTTCACTTCATATGTATCAATATGAAGTAAAAAGCCCCTGTTTTATGTTGCTTAATCAGTAATAAATGCGAATTAAACGGAAGATTTTAAAGACAGATGCGTTATAGGCATCCCAGTTTGGATGCGGGCATGACGTTTCAGGCAGAAAGTATTATGGGTAAGACAGCCGCCCTCGTGCTGTGTCGGCAAGGCTGGCGGCAGACGGTGATTGGCTTATGACCGACAGCCGGACATGCAGTATGCCGAACCGTCATGACAGAGCCGGCACTGTTAGTGTGGAGAGAACAGCCTGTCGGCGTGGCTGCAATGCGTCTTCAGCCATCAGCTCGTAGTATTGCATATGACGTATGCAAAGAAATAGCCGGACGTCTTTATTAAATATATGTATAAAGACATCCGGCTATTTTGTTTTTTATTGAAATAATGCTATAAGCAACGGCATCAGTACTTGAACGAACTGCCGCCCAGGAACTCGCGCAGCAGCGATGTTGGCGGCAGCTGGCGGTTGGGTATCGGGGCGATATACTTGAGGAATTTCAGCAGGCGGTAGGCCTCGGCGTGCTCCTCCATGTTCTCAGGCACAAGCTCGAGCAGCGGTTCGGCCTGGCTCTTTATGACGGCAAGCTCAAAGAGCAGGGCAGAGTTGAACATCACGTCGGCATTCTCCTGATAGGGGAATATCCACTTGTTCTCGCCGGCACGCACGCTCGGCCAGCGGCGTATGGTCTCGGCGGCGCTCACACCGCGGTATTTGTAGTCGCGTATGATGCGGCGCAGCAGTCGGTTGTCGGTCGTCGGTATATAGTTGTGCGTGTCGAGCAGTATGGTTGTCAGTGCCGATGCATACACGCGGAACTTCTGTTCCTCGGGTATAAGGGCCGTGAGCTCGGGGTTGAGTGCGTGGATGCCTTCCACTACGAGCACGTTGTCGGGCAGCAGTTTCAGCCTGCGTCCGCTCTTCTCGCTGCGTCCCGACTGGAAGTTATAGCGCGGCAGCTCAACCTCCTCGCCCGCAAAGAGCGCGTTGAGCTGCTCGTTGAGCAGCGGTATGTTGAGCGCGTAGAGGCTCTCGTAGTCGTAGTCGCCCTTGTCGTCCTTAGGCGTAAGCTCACGGTTGACGAAATAGTCGTCCAAAGAAATCTGCACGGGCTTGATGCCGCACGTGAGCAACTGTATGGACAGACGCTTGCAGAACGTTGTCTTGCCGCTCGACGACGGGCCCGATATCAGCACCACTCTTACGCCCTTGCGCGCCGCTATCATGTCGGCAATCTGCGATATCTTCTTCTCCTGAAGGGCTTCCGACACGTTGATAAGGTCGGTAGAGTGGCCGTTCTTTACGGCGTCGTTAAAGTCGCCCACGGTGCTCATTTCCAGAATCTTCTGCCAGCGGTGGTGCTCTTTGAATATCTCGAACATCTTGTCCTGCCTTATCAGGTCGCCCAGACGCGACGGGTCGTCGCGCAGAGGTATGCGCAGCAGCATGCCGTCGTAATACTTCTCGAGGCCGAAGAGATACAGCTGGCGCGTGTTGGTGAGCAGCGTGCCGTAATAGTAGTCCTTGTATCCGTCAATTTCGTAGTATGTGGTGTAGAGCGAGCCTACGCTCTTTAGCAGCTTAACCTTAGAGTCCATGCCCATCTCGGAGAACATGCCGATGGCCTCTTCCGTGGTGCATTCGTGGCGGCGTATGGGCAGCGCGTCGTTGATAATCTGCTGCATTCGCGAGCGCAGCGCGTCGGCGTCGGCCTCGGTGAGCGGTCGTCCTATGTTGATGTTGCAGTAGTAGCCGTTAGACACGGGTATGTCTATCACCACCTCGGCTCCCGGCCACACGTCATGCGCGGCCTTGCACAGCACGAAGAACAGTGTGCGCGTGTAGGCTCGCGAGCCTGAGGCCGACCTTATGTCAAGAAATTCAACATCCTTGTTGTGGTACACTCTGTAGTTAAGCCCCTCAACCTTGTTGTTAACCTTAACGCTGATAGGACCGTAATCCATTTGCAGATTAAATTCACGAAAAACATCAGAAAGTGTACTTCCTATTGCAAAATTTTTAATTTTTTTATTATTTTTGCAACGTATTTGAATTGTTTGTTTCATATCCATGCGGTTAAACGATTTACGCTCGTAAAGATACTCCGTTTTTCGCATCACATCGCAACATGACATGATAAATTAAATTAAAATATGTCGATTTGGATTTTTTTTAAGATTATTGGAGCATTAGCCCTTCTTATCTACGGTATGAAAGGCATGAGCGAAGCTCTGCAGAAGATGGCAGGCTCACAGTTGCGCCACATCCTCGGCACGATGACTAAAAACAGGTTTACCGGAATGCTCACCGGTATGTTCGTAACTTGCTCAGTGCAGTCGTCGTCGGCCACGACGGTAATGACAGTATCGTTTGTCAACGCCGGACTCTTGACATTGGCTCAGGCCATATCAATTATTATGGGAGCCAACATTGGAACTACGCTTACGGCATGGATCATGAGCCTCGGATTCTCGTTCAACTTCACCGATGTGGTGTTCCCTGCCTTTATTGTCGGCATCCTGCTAATCTACACCCGGCGCCACCGCTACATAGGCGACTTCCTCTTCGGCATAGCCTTCATGTTCTTCTCGCTGGCAATTCTCAGCGACACGGGCAAGGAGATGGACCTTGGCCACAATCAGGCTCTGTTAGAGTTTTTCAGTTCGTTCGACACTAACAGCTACATAACAATAATCGTATTCCTTCTTATCGGTACCGTGCTGACCTGCATCCTGCAGTCGTCGGCCGCCCTGATGGCCATCACCATGGTGCTCTGCTCGAGCGGCGTGCTGCCCATATATCTGGGTATAGCGCTCGTGATGGGCGAGAACATCGGTACTACCGCCACGGCCAACCTGGCCGCCCTCGGAGCCAACACACAGGCGCGCAGGGCTGCGCTGGCCCATCTGGTGTTCAACGTGTTCGGCGTATTGTGGGTGCTGTGCGTGTTCTATCCGTTTGTCGACCTCGTCTGCAACTTTGTCAACTACGACCCGCAGTCGCACGACCTCAACCCAATAAAGCTTTCTGTAGTGCTGGCAGCGTTCCATACGTCGTTCAACATCTGCAACACCTTTATACTTATATGGTTCATACCGCAGATTGAGAAGTTTGTCTGCTGGCTCATCAAGCCCCGCACCAACGACGAGGAAGAGGAGTTCCGCCTGCGCTACATCGGCGGCAACAGCATCATGGAGACGCCGGAGCTGTCGGTGCTCGAGGCACAGAAGGAGATTATTCTCTTTGCTGAGCGCATACAGCGCATGTTCGGATTTGTGCGCGAGCTGCTCAACACCACCAACGACACGGCCTTCACGAAACTCTTTACCAGAATTGAGAAGTATGAGGGCATCAGCGACAACATGGAGATAGAGATTGCCAAATATCTCGACAGCGTGAGCGACGCCCACCTCAGCGATGAGACCAAGGCCAGGATAAGGGCCATGCTCAGGGAGATATCGGAGATTGAGAGTATCGGCGACAGCTGCTACAACATAGCCCGCAACATCAGCAGAAAGTTTAAGGGCAAGGAAGACTTCACCGAAAGCCAGTATGAACACCTGCACCAGATGTTTGAACTTACCGACGACAGCCTGACGCAGATGAACATCATGCTCTCGGGACGCAAGGACAAGCTCGACGTTAACCGCTCGTTCAACATAGAGAACGAGATTAACAACTACCGCAACCAGCTGAAGAGCCAGAACATCAACGACGTGAACAGTCATGAGTACACCTACGCCATCGGCACGATGTATATGGACATAATATGCGAGTGCGAGAAGCTTGGCGACTACGTTATCAACGTTGTTGAGGCCCGAATGGGTACGAAGCAGAGAGAAGCCTGACCATGACACGGCCGCTGCGGCGGCATGTGCATGGCATCAGTAATAACAAGGTCAGGCCAGGGCATGCCGCTCCGGCCTGACTGATACACACGCTATACGGCCGTCCGTATTGTCTTCCGGCATCTACATTTGCCGGAGGCAGTGCCGACGGCCTTTTTTGTGCGGCATCGGCAGGCATGTTGTCAGCCGGTAGAACGGTGCGCCGTTGCTGCTGCGTGCCTAATCGTTGGCGGGTGTGGCTGCGCCATGTTGCATCAGCCATGCCGTACAGGCAAAATTAACCTATGACTTGCGCATGAAAAGTGGGCCGTTTACGGTGCAAAAGTGGCCCACTTTTGCACCGTAAACGGCCCACTAACAGTCTGAAAGTAAATCGGCGGCAATTCCTTAAAGAATTGCTGAATATTCATCATAAAACAATGTTCCGTTAATGAAAAGTGG
>UMIO01046035.1_pt1 | contig 21695 bp, 19 predicted proteins | sample 1965821 | NCBI WGS metagenome assembly UMIO01 (sample SAMEA4836127, study PRJEB28245) | human gut metagenome | biome: gut microbiome; material: fecal sample | place: Denmark | collected 2008
ACTCCGAGTTGGTGGGTTTTCCGCGCAGGTTATGGATGGTGTAGCCAAAGTAGCTGTTGAGGGTGTCCACATCGCCCCGGTCCCAAGCCACCTCGATGGCATGACGGATGGCGCGCTCCACCCGGCTGGCGGTGGTGCCGTTTTTCTTGGCGATTTCCGGGTACAGGCGCTTGGTCACGGCGTTGATGTACTCCGGCTCGTTCATGGTGAGCAGGATGGCATCCCGCAGGAACTGGTAGCCCTTGATGTGGGCGGGGACGCTATCAGAGAAGGGCAATAAATCTAAGTCAAAATCTGATTATTTGTTGGTATAATCTCGAACAATTTATTGTGCTACCAGTATATCTCATTCCACCTATAAAAGCAACTTCTCTTTACGGTTTGTATTGCAGCGGATGGCGTTTTGTGTCCGCTGCCGTCTGTGCTTCATTCGCTTGTCAGAATCAAAACAGGCTCTAGCAAGCCCTACAACACATCAATCTTTCATGCGGGTATTTTCATTATCTAAGACAAAAAGACTGTCAAAACGTCTGCTAGAACGTCTGCTAGAACGTCTGACAGCCCTTTATCATAGTCCCTATGAAACCGACTATAAAATATTTCTTTTGTTGGTCTAAACTTCCTTCCTGCCCGGCGGGGTCTTTGGCGGCTGCGTAACTATGGTTGTTCAGCCCCGCCGGGAAAGCGGGTTTTATTTGAATCTAAGAGAAAAAGCCTATCGACATTTATAACCGATAGACCTTCTACTTACTGCTGAAAATATTCCCAACGGAACCCGCCTGACTGCGTATAGCCTCTGCTATGTTTGCAGCAATTACTTATGCCATTGGCCGGAACACCCGTATATTCAGATGCCTACGCAATAGATTTGAAAACCCTAACAAAGCGACCTTCAAGCGTATATTGCACTACAGCTTTCGCTTTCTTAGAGTATGACCGATTAAGAATTTCCATTTTTTCTTTTTCAGTCAGTGGAGCACGTGCATTCATACGTTGAAGCGCACTATTGACGCTTCTATGCCCGTATCGGTCGTTATCTCCCGCCGAAACAAATTCCAGATTATCTGCCCTATTATTTGTTGGGTCTTCGTCTATATGGTTGACGCAATAGCCCAATGTGCCATCATCCCAACCTAGAGATGCCCCTTTAGGTAAGCCATCTGTGCAGAATCGCCTTGCTACAATTACATAAATTTTTCTGAACATACAGTGTCCCGCACCATCATAAAGTACAAGCCCTTGATATTTTTGGGGGTGCAATGAAACTTCAAGAACCTTATGTTCTGAAATTCCGTAGATATGCCCCAAATTTCCCACCAGATACCTTTTTTCATAGCCGGGATATGTGACATTTCTCCACCACTCGCCCTGTTCATCCACAAAGCTGGTATTTAATGGAATTTCTTGAAGAACCTACAGTTGCACAAATGAAGTAATAGCCATATTATTACGCTCCTTTATTAAAATATTATATATTATTGTATGCCCATCGTAATACTTTCTAAAGTAGAAAAAACGGACATACCGAACGACCAAGAATCCCACTGTACAAAAATCATGCAGTACCCTTATAGGAGGGTTCTGCACGTTTTTTGTCACTCACCTTTCGGAACAATAACCCAATAGGTTTTTCGTCCTTCGTTTCGACCTGTTTGGTCGCTTTGGAGTTCGTACATGATATTATTTTCAATCAAGTACTGATTCAGCACACCGATTGTTTTTTGCAAGCGGTACTTGTCGCGGACATTAAATACTTTTATAAGTTCTGCTCTATCTGATTTGAAGAGTCGTCTGTTTACGTTCTGTTCCAGATAGGTCAATAAGGTGTAATATCTTTCAGCCTCTTCATAGGGAACTACATTCTTCTGTAAGGCTATCGACACCTATTGATGCAAAGAAGTCTCCTTCTTTGTAACAGAACGACAAAATTCATAATCATCCACTGCTTTGTAATAAGTCGGAAAAACTAAGTCTGACTTGTTATCAAAGAAATTCGGAAGAGGCGATAGTCGATACTCATTCTTAAAGTCCTCTGTCAGGCCCTTTTCCCTCAATTGGAAATATTCTGCTGCTACTTGCATCTGCATTGCAAGGCAGCTATATAACCCTGCTATTTTGGAAAAATTGTCATAGAAGTACAGTTTAACGGTATCTTCCTTATCTTGAACGCGCTTTCTGCCAAAGCACTGTATGAACTCGACCATATCAGTCTATTCAATAATGATATGCTTAATGGCTTTATCTTTTAGATTTACGCCATTATCGAGAACTTTTGTAGTGAAGAGCATTCGGCATTCAAAGTGTTCGGCTTGAACTAGCTCGCTGAATACAGGACTAGTTTCCTTATTATCACCGGAAAGATACGCGCTATTTGAGTATCTTCGATTCAATTCCTGTAAACGTTCTTTGTTGTCGCCAAAAACGACAGCCTTTTCATCTGCTGGGATATTGTCTAAGATTTTCAAAAGCGTGTCTTTCTTAGTATAATAGGACACCGATTCAATGTAACTGTAATCTGCCTCTGCCGTGTATGTGGCTGTTATCTTGCTTGAAAAATATTCCTTCAGCAAGTCAGCCGTTGCAGATAACATGATGATAACTTTGCTCTTTCGGAACTGCTCAATCATTTCAAAAATGGTTGAAGTTCTCCGATTGAACGCCGCATCTTGGAACAGGTAGTGTGCTTCATCTAAAACGATGTAATCAAACTCCTGCTCAACAAACTGCATCAAATCAGGCACAGAATTTTGTACCGTCCACAAACCATTCAGATAGACATTGTATTCCATCTTCTGGTAAGTCATGCAAGCTATGTCTGTGCCAAATGCTTGGTGTTCCTGCTGGGCTTTCAATGCCAGTCGATTGGAGAACACCAACATTCGCTTGCCATTCTGGTGGACATAAGGATAGAGCGTCTTAAATATAAAGGTGCTCTTACCACAGCCGCACGGCGCATCTACAAGGTAGATACCCGCTGACCACTCCCTATAATCGGGGATTTCAAGATACTTCTACACGATTTTCTTCGTATTATTCACCCTCGTTTCGTCAATTTATTATATTAAAGTACTCCGGCACATTCCGCCGAGCAGTCAATCCGAAACCTTTCTGAACATCTGTCTGTTCTGACGATATTATACCGCACAAATCGTCCAAAGTCAAGGGCTTTTGGAAAATATTTTACATAGCTACGTTTAATTGCGGAAGCGACAGCTACCTATTGTATCGCTAAAAATTCCAAAAGTCAACCTCTTTACAAAAAGTTCAAAAAGTTAATTTTTTGTTAATCTTTGCTGTCTTTTTTCTGTATTTATTCATATCATCATTATATCGTATATCGTTTTGTTTTTTCTGTGCTATGAACACAAACCGGGTATAAATTAAATCGGTCATGATTTTTTCTCCGAATACAGATTGAACGGCTACCACGTCATTTTAACAAAAATTTTTGCAGGGTTTGTTTTTGGGCGGGGGAGTATGTTTCCGACAAAAAAGCACCCCTTGCGGGGTGCGTGGTATTATGCCAGTCCTCTGTCCTTCAGCATCTTGTCCAGTGTCGGGCGGCTGATTTTCAATTCTGCTGCAAGCTGGGTCTTGTTCAGTTCTCGGTGCTGGTATCGTTCATACGCTGCACAGAAGGTCTTATCATCAATGCGCTTGACCTGACCGCCTTTGAACTTACCCGCTGCTTTGGCGATTGCAATTCCTTCCCGTTGACGTTCCAGCAAGTTCTCACGTTCAAACTCGTTGATTGCTGCAATCATGGTCAGCATCAGCTTTCCCGTGGGGGTGCTGGTATCAAGATTCTCCTTATTAGATACAAGATGCACCTTTTTAGCTTGCAGCTGTTCCACGATAGCAAGGAGGTCTTTGGTACTGCGGGCAAGGCGGCTGAAGTCGTGGATATAGACTGTATCGCCTTCACGAATATAGTCAAGCATGGCTTCCAGTTGCGGGCGGTTCATGTTCTTGCCGCTGACCTTTTCCGTGAACCACTTGTCGATGTCGTGCTTCTTGAGGGCTTCAATCTGCCGCGCTTCATTCTGTTCAGCGGTGGAAACTCGTACATAAGCAATGTGTGCCATATTGCAAGCCTGTCCTTTCGTCCTGTGATTATCTCCACCCCTATTGTACCTCTATGTAAAAATGAAGTAAATAACTTTATTTACATCTCGCAAAATAAATCTAAAATAAAGTCTATTTTTACAACAACGGCGGCTTTTGGGATGTAATAGGCAAGTATACTCTGTTTTGACAAAATTCACATCTAAATAAGAAAAGACCGCAAGCGGCTTTTGTTCCGTCTGCGGTCTTGTGCTTAGATTGCTCTTAGGTTAGATTTTTCATAGCGTAGTCTATCGCGTCTTTTTCATAGCCTTCAAATTCAAGCTGTTCGCGAACCTGCGATTTGGACAAATCCATGTCGTGATAATAACGTTCTGCCCTTGAAAGTGCATTTTTACTTTCTTGCGGTATTTCATCCGTTTTACTCGATGCAGAACTAGAGCCATGCTTAGACACACTCGTGCTAGGAACATACCCTTTATAAATTACGTCTTTATTCTTATACACACTTTTATCAAATGTGTACACCTTATAGCAATCATCTCCTGAGTAGATATTTCCTAACGATACCCGTTCCTTACATACTTTTATCTTGGAACCAACAGAATTTTCAATTTCTTGATAAGTTTGTAGCATTTTACTTGGTTTAAGTTCTCCCCAGTTTGAACAAGTCACATCAGCATAATACCGGTGATTCCGTCCGTCATTACTTATTCTTCTTAAATCAACTGTCACGTCACTTAACCCGCAAGCTTCTACTATGCTGGTAATCGAATTGGCAGCATTACGAACTTGTATCTGCCTGTTAATATACCATCCCAGACAGCCACCTAGAAAAATTGCAACCGCTGCCGTCACAAAAATAGTTTTCTTGGTAATTGAGTTCTTGAAGCGCCTTAGCCGTTTTTTGAAACTCCTTTTGATGTCTACTTTGGAAATGACTCCTATTTCTGAAAGTGCTGCTTTTAATGCAGTCTCATCTTTCCCGTCTACCAAATAAACGCACTGCTCTTTTATATCGCTTTCTGCTGTGGTGATTATTAGCGCTGCCTTTCCGCCCTTTCGTGTCACCTTTATATTTTTGATAGCTGTGTAAAAAATAAACTTCCCAGTCCCATCAATAATGCCATCTGCAATAAGGGTAAAGTCTGGTGAGCCGCCTGTTCCCGTAAAGTAGTACTCCATTGTACAGTCCTCCTTGTTTTGGCTTCTTTGTTTCATTATATCATTTTATGTTTAATTGTAAACATAATCATAACATTTCTTTCTATCATTCTGTGCATCATAATAGAAACAGGGTGATAATTATGGACGAACTTAAGATAACAAAGCGCACTGAGCCTGTTATGTTCACAATTCGGGTTGATAAATCCATCGTAGACTTTTACGACGATTTGGCGCAGAAAACAAACCGCTCTCGAAATGAGCTTATTGGTCTTGCGCTGGAATATGCCAAAGACAAAATCAAAATCGAACCGTAATACGATTATTTACATTAAAAGAGCCGCAGCTGGGGAAGTGATTCCTGTCTGCGGCTCTTCTGTTTAGATTATCTTACTAAGCGGGCTGTGCTTGCGGTACATCTCTGCAAGGTCGTCTTGGTTCACATCCAAATAGGCCTGCTCTGTTACGGTAACGCTGCTGTGCCCTAGCAAGCGGCTCAAGGTGTAGATGTCGCCGCCGCTCATAAGGAAGCGCTTTGCAAAGTTGTTTCGGAAAACATGCGGGTGAATGTCCTTTAGCCCTATCCGCTGGGCATACTTGCGAACATTGGCTTCAAAATTATTCACCTCAAGAAATTTACCTTTGTTTGTACAGAACAGAAAATCGCTGTCCCGGTATCTATCCTTATACTTTATCCACCGTTGCAGTTGCGTTGCCATTTTGTCAGAGAAGAACACATAGCGGCCTTTCTTACCCTTGGTGTTCTCCGCCGGGAGATAGATGTACCGTTTTTGCAAATTCACATCCGTTACTTGAATCAGTAGACATTCGTTGACTCTCATGCCGGTATCTAGCAAAAGCTGAATGACGATAGAATCCCGATATTCACTAAAGCTGGCTGTGTTCATATTCCGCAGTAGTTTGCGGAAGTCCTCATCCGACACAAACTCAAGCGGGCGGCGTTCTACCTTGATGTAATCGCCACGTTTGACAGGCGAACGGAGAATCAAATCTTCTTCCACACACCAGCCAAAGAAAGCGCTCATGTTCCTCAGGTAGTTGTTGATAGTCACATCTGACACTTTCTTGCCAAAATCCAGCCGCCGCTCCTGATAGTTCCCACTGTTCGGGTTGCTTGTGACGGTGTACTTGCCCCGTTCCTTTATCTGTCTAACGTAGTTCTGAATAACCGTGTGCGTGATTTTCTCTGTCTGTGTGATTCCCTGTTCATCAAGGTAAAGCATCAAAAGCCGCAACGTTTGTTCATAACTTCCAATCGTCTTTGTTGCAAGCCCTTTGTTTTCACAGTGTTCAATGAACATCTCCACATCCCGGATAAGCATAAAAAATAACCTCCTGTATTTGCCGGGACTATGACCCAATAAATACAGGAGATTTATTGCTTTAGATTTAAGTTATTTATTGGTCTGGTTCCATATTTCCACAACGTTTTTCGCTATATTGGTTGGTACAGCTTCCATTGTTGGAATATTATGGAATATTTTCGGACGCTTTACCGTTTCTCTCTTACCCAACCCGCTGCCGCTTATCCAGCCGCATCTTGTCAGCTATCATTGCAATGAACTCCGAGTTCGTTGGTTTTCCCCGCAGGTTATGGATGGTGTAGCCGAAGTAGCTGTTGAGGGTGTCCACGTCTCCCCGGTCCCATGCCACCTCGATGGCGTGGCGGATGGCGCGCTCCACCCGGCTGGCGGTGGTGCCGTTTTTCTTGGCAATTTCCGGGTACAGGCGCTTGGTTACAGCGTTGATATACTCCGGCTCGTTCATGGTGAGCAGGATGGCATCCCGCAGGAACTGGTAGCCCTTGATATGGGCGGGGACACCGATCTGATGCAGGATCTCGGTAACGGTCAGCTCATCGCTGTCCACACTGGTGTGCAGGATGTGCTTTTCCGGGCCAAGTGCCGCCTTGAGCACCCGTGCGGCAAGCACGGTCTCATCAAAGGGCTTTACAAAGTAGTAGGCAAAGCCTTCGTCCAGCAGCTCCTGAACCATCTCTTCGCTCTGGAAGGCACCGGTCACGAAGAAGGAGGTGTGCCGCTCACCGGCGGCATTGTAGCGCTGCTTTACCGCAAGGGCATCCAGACCGGGCATAAAAGCATCCAGCAGGACCACCTGCGGGCGCACGGTGAGCATTTTCTGCAGGACCTTGTTGCCGTCCTTTTCCACAACGGTCACGTCCACGCCCTTCTGCTCCAGCGCTTCGCGGCAGGCGGCAGTGAACGGGGCACCAGTATCCGACATCAAAAATCTAACTTTGTCCATGGTTGTTTCCTCCAATGTGTGCAGTTCCCTTAACACCATGGATTTTACCATAATTTTCCAGAACTTTCAACGGTTTATTTTGGTAAATTTTGGCAAAGAAAATCGAAACCCGCAAATTATTTTGCGTTTTGGGCCTGCGTGTGCGCTGTATCGTCTGTTTTTTCAACAGCGCGGGCCTGCTTGAGCATGGTCTGAGCAAAAATGCCGTAGCCCCGCGTGGGGTCGTTTACCAGCACATGGGTCACTGCACCCACCAGTCTGCCGTTCTGCAGGATGGGACTGCCGCTCATGCCCTGCACGATGCCGCCGGTTTTGGCAAGCAGCTGCCGGTCGGTCACGCGCAGGATCATGTTGCGGTGGGGGTCTGCGTCGTTTACCTTTTCAATGCGGATGCGGTATGCCTTGGGCACCTCGCCGTCCACGGTCGTCCAGATCTCGGCATCGCCCGGCACAACCTCCTGCGCAAAAGCCATCTCCAGCTCCGGGCCGGAAAATGCAGCCCGTGTTCTGCCATAGACCCCTGTCTTGCTGTTGATGCAGATGCTGCCAAGCGCATGGGTGCTCAAAAAGCGGCCCTTCAGCTCACCGGGGCTGCCCACGGTGCCGCTGGTACACCCCACGATCTGGCAGGGGACGATCTCGCCGCTGCGCAGGGCCACGCTCTCACCGGTGTCGCTGTCGCTGATGGGGTGGCCAAGCCCGGCAAACACCCCGGCGGCATTGTCCACAAAGGTCATGGTGCCTACCCCGGCGGAAGAATCCCGCACCCACATCCCGGCGCGCCACTGTCCGGCGGTGCTGTCCCACACGGGGGTCAGCCGGGTCTGGAATTGCTCACCATTGCGGATATAGACCACCTGCACCGGTGCGCCTGCGGCCGTTTCCAGAGCATCGTGCACGGCATCGTTCGTCTCGGTCAGGGTGTCGTCCATGCGCACCACCCGGTCGCCCAGCCGCAGCCCGGCCTTCTTGGCGGGGTTCGCGGTGCCGTCCGGGGTGTTCAGGTCGGAAAAGCCCACAATGAGCGCGCCCTCGGAGAACATCTTAACGCCGAAAGGCGTACCGCACACGGTTACCACCGGACGTGTTTCCACCAGAGCGCGCACAGTCTTGACGGGCAGCCACCCGCCAATGGACAAAGTGGCCTGATAGCTGCCCGCAGCCTGCGTGCTGGCCGCGTTGCGGGAGCCAGCAGTGCGCAGCGGCTGCACATAGGCAAAACGGGGCAGGGTAAGGGTCTGGCCGGGTTCCAGCAAAATTTCAGCAGGCAGACTGTGCCACAGCCAGCCCAGCACCGCCAGCGCGGCCACCAGAAGATAAGCTGCCGCAATGCTGCCAGCGCGGCGTAGTTTTGATCTGCGCATCGGCAAAAGCCCCTTTCCGCCATGGAAAATGATACGATCGTCCGGCGATAGTATGCGCTGTGAAGGGCGGAAATATCAATGCAGTGATTGACTTTTGCCGCCGGAACTGATACTATATTAAGGCGGTTTGGCCGCAGCTGCAGAATAGAAGAATACGCGGGTATGGTGGAATTGGCAGACGCGCAGGATTTAGGTTCCTGTGCCGCAAGGCGTGTGGGTTCGACCCCCACTACCCGCATAAGAGAAAAAACGCGATGAGTTCTCAGAATTCATCGCGCTTTCTTTTATATAATAAATAGTGTTGTTCGAGGTCCCCTCCCTCGCACAAAAAGAAAAACCAGCACACAATGTGTACTGGTTTTTGGTGCGAGGGAGGGGACTCGAACCCCCAAGGATAAACCACACGCACCTCAAACGTGCGCGTCTGCCAGTTCCGCCACCCTCGCATACCGTATTGTTTTCGCAGCCCTGAAATCTCTGAGGTGAAAGACCGTGATGCGGACTGCTTGAATATATTACCACGTTCCCGGCAGATAGTCAAGCGCTTTTTCTCTTTTTAAATGAAATTTTCGGACCGTCATTCCTTAAGAATATGTTGGTTGAAATGCATGGATGGGTGTGATACTATATAACTAACTATCTCTGCTCAGTTGTTTTGGCAGCAGGGAAGAAGATGATAAGGATACGGCGGAAATGCATTTCTGCGCAGGGTGCAGACCGACCGGTTTTTTGAAAGGAATTTGAGTGGACGCAGGAATGAACGAGAAAAAAGAAAATGTTATTGTAAACGGTTTTTTCTGGCGCTTTGCAGAGCGGTGCGGTGTGCAGCTGATCTCAGCGGTGGTGTCCATCCTTCTGGCGCGCATCCTTACACCCGATGATTACGGCAAGGTGGCACTGGTGACGGTGTTCAACAATATCATGTATGTCCTGCTGGACTGCGGCATTGGCACCGCGCTGGTGCAGAAGAAGGAAGTGGACGAGCTGGATTACTCGTCGGCGTTCTTTTTCAGCATTGTGATCAGCTTTGTGCTGTATGGGGGAATGTTCGTGGCGGCGCCGTATCTGGCTGCTTTCTACAATGACCCCAGCATGACCCCGATCTTTCGCGGCATCAGCCTGACAGTGGCGGTCTGCGGCATCAAAACGATCCAGCAGGCGCATGTGACCCGGAACATGAAGTTCCAGTATTTTTTCTATTCCGCCTTTGCGGGCGCGATCGTATCCACGGTCCTGGGCCTGGGCCTTGCCTATATGGGTTTTGGAGTCTGGGCGCTGGTGGTGCAGCAGGTATCCAATATCACGGTGGACACGCTGGTGTTGTGGAAGCTGTCCTCCTGGCGGCCTAAGATGGAGTTTTCGTGGCAGCACCTGAAAGGGCTGCTCTCTTATGGCTGGAAGCTGCTGGCCTCGTCGCTGAGCAGCGTCATCTACAACAACCTGCGCAGCCTGATCATCGGCAAGATGTACACCTCGGCGGATCTGGCGTATTACAATCAGGGCGATAACCTGACTTATAATATCGCGTCAAGCGTGGATACTTCCATTGAGAGCGTTTTGTTCCCGGTCATGTCTTCACTGCAGGATGACCGTGCGCAGGTCAAAAACATGACCCGCCGCTCCATCAAGACCTGTACCTATATTATTGCGCCGGTGATGATGAGCACTGCGTTCTGTGCCGAACCGCTGGTGCGCCTGATCCTCACCGAGAAGTGGCTGCCCTGTGTGCTGTTCCTCCGTGTGTTCTGTCTGGGGTATGTGTGCTGGCCGATCATCACGGCAAACCTGAATGCAGCCAAGGCAGTGGGCCGCAGCGATCTTTACCTGAAATGTCAGCTTTTGAACGAAGGGGTGTGCATCCTTCTTCTGCTGGCAACATTCCGTGTCAGCGTCGAGGCCATTGCATATGGTGTGCTGATCACGAATGTTGTGACCCAGATCCTGGATGCACAGTTCAGCAAAAAGCTGATCGGCTATGGCTATCTGGAACAGATGCGCGATATTCTGCCGACCCTGCTGCTGGCAGCGGGCGCGGGCCTGTGCATGTATCTGGTCATTTTCCTGCACCTGCCGGATCTGCTGACGGTGATCATTCAGGTGGTAGTTGGTCTGGGCATTTATCTGACAGGCTCTGCCATTCTGGAATTGGACACCTTTGAATATTTCAAGGATGTGCTGGCTCCGTCCATCCGGCAGAAGCTGAAACGCTGAAACCGGCATTTTGAATCGTGTGAAAATCCGTCGGGCGGGTGATGTCCGACGGATTTTTGTTCTTTTTGTCTAAAGTATACAAGAACAAACATTAAAAACCAGCAAAGCGACCATTGAAAAAACACAACTGATATACTAGAATATAAGTACAAGAGCGCGGCACACGGCTGCGCGGAAAATGCAAAGCAGAAAATATAAAACAGGAGGATTTTCCTATGCCTATGAAAATGGGTTGGCGCTGGTATGGCGAGGGCAACGATCCCATCAGCCTGAGCGACATCAAGCAGATCCCCGGCGTGACCAGCATCGTCTGGGCGTTGCACGACAAGATGCCCGGCGAGATCTGGGAGATCGACGAGATCCAGAAGGTAGCCGATCAGATCCACGCTTACGGCTTCGACATGGACGTGGTTGAGTCGGTCAACGTCCACGATGACATCAAGATCGGCCTGCCCACCCGCGATAAGTACATCGAGAACTACAAGCAGTGCATCCGCAATCTGTCCAAGTTCGGTGTCAAGGTCATCTGCTACAACTTCATGCCGGTGTTCGACTGGACCCGTACCGATCTGTTCCACCCCGTGGGCGACGGCTCCACTGCACTGTTCTATGAGAAGGACAAGATCAAGGACGATTACAAGGCTATGGCTGAGTACATCATGTCCTTCACTGAGAAGTATAACATGACCTTCCCCGGCTGGGAGCCGGAGCGCATGGCAAAGCTGGACGAGCTGTTCAAGGCTTACGCCCCTGTCACCAAGGAAAAGCTGTGGGAAAACCTGAAGTACTTCCTGGAAGCACTGATGCCCACCTGCCATGAGTGCGGCATCAAAATGGCTATCCATCAGGATGATCCCCCTTGGGATATCTTCGGCCTGCCCCGTCTGCTGGTGGATGCCCAGAGCATCGACCGCTTCCTGAGCATGGTGGATGATCCGTACAACTGCCTGACCCTGTGCACCGGCAGCCTGAACGCAAACCCCAACAACAACTGTGCCGAGATCGTGCGCAAGCACTGCGACCGCATTGCCTTTGGTCACATCCGCAACATCCACCACTTCCCCAATGGTGACTTCTCCGAGGCTGCTCACCGCGACTGCTGCGGCGAGACCGGCATCATCGAGGTGCTGCGTGCTTACCATGACTGCGGCTTTGAGGGCTACATCCGTCCCGACCACGGCCGTCAGCTGTGGGAGGAAGGCCCCGGCAACTGCCGCCCCGGTTACGGCAAGTATGACCGTGCTCTGGGCGTTCAGTACATGCTGGGTGTCTGGGATCTGCTGGATCGTCTGGATGAAGAGAAAAAGAAGGGCTGATAAATATGAAGCTGTCTGAGATCAAAAACGGCAATCTGTCCGCCGAGTGGGCAGAGAAGGGTTATGAGCTGCCCAAATTCGATATCGAGGCTGTCAAGGCCAAGACCCACGCCGAACCCACCTGGGTGCACTTCGGCGCAGGCAATATCTTCCGTGCATTCCCGGCTGCCATCCTGAACGATGCGCTGAACACCGGCAAGTATGACCGCGGTGTCATCGTGGCCGAGAGCTTTGACTACGAGATCATCGACAAGGCTTATCGTCCCTACGACAATATGAGCCTGCTGGTCTGCCTGAAGTCCACCGGCGAGATCGAGAAGAAGGTGGTGGCTTCCGTTACCGAGAGCCTGAAGGCTGACTACTCCTTCGGCGAGGACTGGGCACGTCTGGTGGAGATCTTCCAGAACCCCAGCCTGCAGATGATCTCCTTCACCATCACTGAGAAGGGCTACGGCGTTGCTCCTGCTGATCTGGAGCGCGGCCTGACCCCCGTGCTGGCCATGGGCAAGGTCACTGCTCTGCTGTACGAGCGCTTCAAGGCCGGCAAGCTGCCCCTGACCGTCCAGAGCATGGATAACTGCTCCCACAACGGCGATAAGGTCAAGAACGCTGTCCACGCCTATGCTGCCAAGTGGGTGGAGCAGGGTCTGGTGCCCGCCGAGTTCCTGGCCTATGTGCAGGACGAGACCAAGATCACCTTCCCCTGGAGCATGATCGACAAGATCACCCCGCGCCCGGATGCCAAGGTCCAGCAGATGCTGGCCGACGACGGCTTTGAGGACAACTACACCATCGTCACCGAGAAGCACACCTTCACCGCTCCCTTCGTCAACGCCGAGGAGACCCAGTACCTGTGCATCGAGGATCACTACACCAATGGCCGTCCTCCGCTGGAGCTGGGCGGTGTGCTGTACTGCGACCGCGAGACCGTGGACAAGATCGAGAAGATGAAGGTGTGCACCTGCCTGAACCCGCTGCACACTGCCATGTCCATCTATGGCTGCATGCTGGGCTACACCCTCATCTCCGCCGAGATGGCCGATGAAGACCTGCGTGCCTTCATCCAGAAGATCGGCTATATCGAGGCCATGCCTGTGGTCGTTGATCCCGGCGTGCTGAACCCCTATGAGTTCATCGGCGCTGTCATCAACCGCCGTCTGCCCAACCCCTTCATGCCGGATGCTCCCCAGCGTATCGCAACCGATACCTCTCAGAAGCTGGCCATCCGCTTTGGTGAGACCATCAAGGCCTACGAGGCACGCGGTCTGGACAAGAGCAACCTGATCCTGATCCCGCTGGTGCTGGCAGGCTACGCCCGCTACCTGAAGGGCATCGATGACAATGGTCAGGCTTTTGAGCCTTCCACCGATCCGCTGCTGGCTGAGCTGCAGGCCATTGTGGCTCCGCTGGAGGTCAAGGAAGGCGAGCAGGACTTCAGCTGCCTGAAGAAGCTGTACAGCCGTGTTGACGTGTTCGGCGTGGATCTGTATGCCGTTGGTCTGGGCGAGAAGATCGAGGCAATGGCCAAGGAGCTGTTTGCAGGCCCCGGCGCTGTGCGCAAGACCCTGCACAAGTATACGCTGGCCCGCTGATCGGCTGACGCAATAATATAAGCTATCTTCGCACCCGCGCTGCGCTTTGCTTTGCCGCAGCGTGGGTCTTTATAAAAGAAAAGAACTGCTGAACGAAATGTCAGCAGTTCTTTTTTGCGTGTGCATATTTTTTGGGCTTAACCTTTTCTGCAGTCATGCAGCTTTTCTTTGGGCAGGATGCCGGCCAAAAACTTCCACACCACCTCCATGCGGTCGTTCAGTAAGTAAGCTTTCTCTTTTTCTACGTAGAGGTACACCGCATTGTCCGTGCGGTAGGCGCAGTAAAAGCTGTCCCATGCGTGGCGGCTGGTGGGTTCGGGCTTGTCCTGCTGGCCGTACATCCACACAGCAATGCCGGTGTCGGCCAGCTCCACACGGTAGAAGGCCCGCGGCAGGTGCATCTGTTTGATCTGCCGGGAAACGCTGCGGAAGAACGAGTAAAAGTAGCTCACCGGCAGGCCGATGCCCACAATGGCAAGCACAGCAGCCAGCAGCCCGGCACCCGGGCGCTTGCCCAGCTGCGAAAGGCAGACGGCGGCAAAAGCCAGCATGATGGCGGCAAAAACAGCGGGACGCAGCCATGCTTTGCGGTGATGGAATGCATCGAACACGGCAAAATCGCGGAAGCCCTGCTCACCCATGGTGGTGGAAACGGAGATGGTCTGGGACATAAAGTCGCCTCCTTTGTATTTACAGGCATCGTACCACAATTGCGCGGTTTAGGCAAGAGAAAAACATGCAAACCTTGCCAATCCGGCCCAAAGCGTGGTACAATAAATCGGTACCAAACGAAAGGAGGCGGCAGGCTTTGCAGCACCGCAAGCGGCAGATCACCCTCAAGCAGCGCATGGGCTTGTGTCTGGCAGCATTTTTTGCGGCCTTTGCCATGCAGCTCACGCTCAATGGCTACCAGTCCAGAGCAGTGCAGGCAGTACAGGACGCGCAGATGGGCTGCTTCAACGCCATCAGCCGCTTTCAGGGCGGTGTGGAAAGCTCTATTTCCGTGCTGGAGAACTACCGCTGGGAGAACAGCGAGCCGGAGGAGATCATTGACCGGCTGCAGTCGGCATCTTCCACCTGCAACGCATGGCTCTGGCGCATCGGTACCAGCCTGAACAGTCTGGAAAGCGTCAGCGATGAGCAGCGGGTGCTCTACAGCGCAGTGGATACGGTCTATCAGACCTACACCGGCCTGCTGGATGAGCTGGAAAACGATCTGCTCAGCGGCAACGATGCCGCAGCTTCCCAGCTGTATTATGCAAAGGTGGTGCCCTGCGGCGATTACCTGAGCCAGTACACCCTGCAATTGCTGGAAACCGCCATTCAGGATTCCCAGACCACCTACACCACCATCTCGGCCCTGAACGAGCGCATCACCATGCTGCAGACGGTGGTGGTGGCGCTGTGCGTGGCGCTGGGCTGCGTTACCGGTTTGATGGTCATGCGTCTGCTCACGCCGGTGCAGCAGATGATCGCAGCCTCCCGCGCCATTGGCAAAAGTGAGTTCGACACCCCGGACATCCCGCTGCCCAAGCAGCCGGAGATCGCTCAGCTGGCCGAGTCCTTCAACATCATGAAGCACTCCATGGCCCAGCAGGTGACCACCCTGCAGGAGAAAAACGAGATTGAGCGGGAGCTGCACCGCCAGAAGACCGAAGCACTGGAACTGCAGAACCGCATGGAGCGCAGCCGGCTGCAGCAGCTGCGCAGCCAGATCGACCCGCACTTTCTGTTCAACACCCTGAATGTGATCCAGCAGACCGCCGGCACCGAGACGGCCTACCGTACGCAGGCGCTCATCATGGCGCTTTCGCATCTGCTGCGCTACAGCCTGATGAGCAACGATGAACAGGTGCCGCTCTCCCGTGAGGTGCGCATCGTGGATGAATATTACTCCATCTACCATGTCCGCTTTGGTGAGCGGGTGCGTATGGAGTGGCGCATTTCCGATTCGCTGGATCTTACCGAGACCATGGTGCCGTCCTTTATTTTACAGCCCATCGTGGAAAATGCCTTCAAGCACGGCATTTGCCCCAAAGAGGAGGGCGGTGTGGTGCGCATCCGCGTGAACCCTCTGCGGGAGAAGGGACTGCTGTGCATCCGCGTGGTGGATAACGGCGTGGGCATCCAGCTGGATCAATTACGACAGCTGCGGGGGGCGCTTAGCCAGCCCGGTGAGCGCTGGGAGCATATTGGCATTTATAATGTTGCGGCCCGCCTGCGTCTGCTGGATCGGAACAGCCGCTTTGTGATACGGTCCCATCCGGGACGCGGTACGGCGGTGGGGCTGTATCTGCCATTGGTGGAAAATGAGGAGGAGTTTGAGGAATGATTCGTCTGTTGATCGCGGATGATGAAGCACTGGAACGGGAAACGCTGGCGGACATCGTGGCCCGCCGCTTTGAGCACGAAGTGACCATCGAGACTGCCGAGAACGGCCGCAAGGCAGCGGATACGGCGGTGCTGTGGGGCGCAGACCTGATCCTGATGGACATTGAGATGCCCGGTATGAACGGTCTGGATGCAGCCCGCGCCGTGCTGGAACAGCGCCCGGAGTGCAAGGTGATCTTTGTTACGGCCTACAGTCTGTTCCAGTACGCCCACGAGGCCATGCATCTGGGCGCCTGCGATTATCTGCTCAAGCCGGTGAACCCGGACGAAGTGGAAGCTTCCATCCGCAAGGCCATCCGTCAGATCGAGGCGGGCCGCCGCCTTGCAGAGCTGGCTCCGGTGGAACCGGAGCCGGAAGCTGACCCGGAGAGCGATGCTGCCGAAGCAGGGGAGAACGACCGCAATGCACTGGTCATGGCCCATGTGCGCAAGTATATGGAGGATAACTATATGTTCGACCTCTCGCTGGACAGTGTGAGCGAGATCCTGCATATCAGCCCGGCGTATCTCTCGGCACAGTTCAAGAAGTACCAGAAGATGAACTTTCTGGACTGCCTGACCGAGCTGCGTATCAACGCTGCCAAGGAGCTGCTCACCGACCCGTTCCGTTCGGCAGCAGAGGTAGCTTCCATGGTGGGCTACGAGGATTCCAGCTATTTTGCCCGCACCTTTAAAAAACGCACCGGCATGACCCCCACCCAGTACCGCAGGGAAGCGGCCAAGGCTGCACGGGAGGCCCGCCTGTGACCCGCCGTCAGATGCTGACCGCCCTGTTTGGCGCAGCCGTGCTGGCACTGCCGGTGGCGGGCTGCGGCCATCAGCCGGTGCAGGAGCAACAGGGGGCGGAACTGGTCCTGCGCTATGCGGAGAACCAGCCGGAGGATTATCCTACTACGCAGGCGGCGCTGGCCTTTGCGGATCTTGTGGCCCAGCGCACCGATGGCCGCGTGAAAGTGCTGGTGTACAGCGGGGGAGAACTGGGCGCGGAGCAGAGCGTGATCCAGCAGATGCAGTTCGGCGGCATTGATTTCTCCCGTGTGTCCCTCAGCCAGCTGGCTGAGTATGAACCGGCGCTGAGCGTTTTGCAGCTTCCGTATCTTTATACCGATGCCGACCAGATGTGGCGGGTGCTGGACGGCTCCATCGGCGACGAATTCCTTTCCATGCTGCAGTCGCTGGAGCTGACCGGCCTTTCCTGGTTCGATGCCGGTGTGCGCAGCATCTACACCCGGCAGAAGGTGACAGGCCTTGCAGATCTGCAGGGCCTGACCATCCGCGTGCAGGAATCGGACATGATGAGCGAAATGATCACCGACCTCGGCGCAAAGCCGGTAAAGGTAGTGTACAGCAAGGTGTATGCCGCCCTGCACAACGGTGAGATCGACGGCGCAGAGAACAACTGGCCCAGCTACGAAGCCATGGGTCACTACGAGGTGGCACCTTACTTTTTAAAGGATGAGCATACCCGCGTGCCGGAGGTGCAGCTTGCAAGCCCTGCTGTGATGGAAAAACTGGCCGCACTGGACGAGCGCTACCCGGAGATCATCCGCCTGTGTGCCCGGGAGAGCGCCAAGGTGGAGCGCAGGATCTGGGCGCAGCAGGAGGCGGAATCGGAAAGTGATCTGCGTGCAGCAGGCATTGAGGTGACGGAGCTGGACGAAGAAGAAAAGGCAAGGTTCCGTGCTGCTGTGCAGCCGATGTATGATCGGTTTGCCCAGCAGGGCGAATTGATCGCCCGCATCCAGCAGGCATAAGCTCCACAGCAAAGCCCGGAAAAGATGGGCAAAGAAATCAGGAAAACAGAATAAAAAACCGGCAAAGCGCTGTGTGCTCTGAACCCCAAAGGGAAGGGCATCCAGCGCTTTGTTTCTATCTGGAATACAGAAATGTATCCATCTGTTAGGCGAAGATGCACAAACAAAAAGTAAAGCACTTGGCATTTTTCACAAAAGAAATTCTGACATTTTTTCAAAAAGCAGGACATTTTTTGAAAGCCCTTGTTTCGTTTAAAAAAATTTGCTAAAGTGTGTACAGTAAATGAACGGCATACGGGTCCTGTGCAGACCGGGCCGTTCGGGAGATTTAAGGAGGACGATTTATTATGAAAAAGATCACTCGTCGCAGCTTTCTGGCAGCAGCCGGTGTTTCCGCCGCTGCTCTGGCTCTGACCGCATGTGGTGGCTCCAGCAATTCTGCTGCTGCTTCCACCTCTACCGCAGCTTCTTCCACCGCAGCTTCTGCTGCTGGTGATGCTACTGCTGCTGCAAACGATCCCAAGGTGACTCTGGTCTACGCCGAGGTCAACCCGCTGGATACCATCGTTGGCCAGACCGCTACCCACTTCAAGGAGAAGGTCGAGGAGCTGACCGGCGGTTCCGTCGTCATCGACGTGCAGGCTTCCGGCGTTCTGGGTTCTGAGAACGACGTTCTGGACGCAATTCTGGGCGGTTCTACCTCCATCGATATGAGCCGTATCTCCGCTTTCGCACTGACCAGCTATGGCTGCAACAAGTCCAAGCTGCTGTCCATCCCCTTCACCTTCGAGAACCGCGCACACTTCTGGAACTTCGCCAACAGCGATCTGGCACCTGAGTTCCTGAACGAGCCTCAGGAGCTGGGCCTGCCCGTTCGTGGTGTCTTCTACGGCGAAGAGGGCTTCCGTCACTTCTTCACGGTCAAGCCTGTTTCCGGCATCGCTGATTTCAAGGGCCTGAAGCTGCGCGTGTCCAACGACCCCGTTATGAACGGCATGGTCGAGGGTCTGGGCGCTAACCCCACCGTCGTTTCCTTCGGTGAGCTGTACAGCGCACTGCAGACCGGCGTTGTGGATGGTGCTGAGCAGCCCATCGCAAACTACAAGTCCAATGCATTCCCCGAGGTTGCCAACAACCTGATCCTGGACGGCCACACTCTGGGCGCTATTCAGGCTGTTATCACCGATAACGCATGGGGCAAGCTGACTGAGAACCAGCAGGCTGCCATCATGGAGGCTGGTGCTGATACGCAGGCCTTCAACGCAGACCTGTCCGAGACCGCTGAGAACAAGGTTCTGGAGGAGCTGAGAAGCTCCGGCTGCAACGTTGTGGATGTTGACGACAAGGCACCCTGGCAGGAGGCCTGCGCTAAGGTCATCAGCGAGAACACCTCCGATCAGGCTGAGCTGTATCAGCAGCTGCTGGACATGAAGGCATAATTGAAAAAGCCTTTCCTGTTCTGAAATAGTACATAGCCCGGCGGGGGACTACGGGATACGCCCGCAGACCTGCCGGGTTTTTTATATGGAGGAATTCATATGCCGAAAATCTTTACCACTCTGGATAAGATCAAGCCGGCGTACGACATCACCTACAAAGTGGTCCTGTTTATCTGCAAGCTGCTGCTGATCGCAGATATCCTCATCACTACCATGTCGGTCATCGGTCGTTACGTCTCGTTCATCCCGGACCCGGCATGGTCGGAAGAAGTTGTGCTGACCTGCATGAGCTACATGGCCGTGCTGAGTGCTGCTCTGGCCATCCGCCGCGGTGCCCATATCCGCATGACTGCGTTTGACGTGTATCTGCCCAAAACCGCCGTCAAGGTGCTGGATATTCTGGCCGATCTTGCCGTGTGCATTCTGGGTGTCATCATGATGGTGGTCGGCTGGAACTATGCCACCACTCTGGGCGGCCGCGGCTTCTACGTATCCATGCCCTGGCTGAGCCGCTTCTGGATGTACTTCCCGGTGCCGCTGGCCGGTGTTGCCATGATCATCTTCGAGATCGAGGCACTGTACAACCACATCAAGAGCATTTTTGTAAAGGAGGAAGTGTAATATGACAGTTCAGACACTGGCAATCATTGTCCTTCTTGTCAGCTTCTTTGTAATGATCTTCCTGCGTTTCCCCATTGCATACGCCGTTGGTCTTTCCAGCGTGCTGTGCATGATGGTGCAGGGTCAGGCACTGACCGATGTCTGCCGTCTGATGGTCAAGGGCATCTCTTCCTTCAGCCTGATGGCCGTGCCGTTCTTCATCACCATGGGCGTACTCATGGGCTCCGGCGGCATTTCTGAAAAGCTGATCGCTCTGGCTGATGCCTGCGTGGGCTGGATGCGCGGCGGCATGGCAATGGTCAACATCGTTGCTTCCTACTTCTTCGGCGGTATTTCCGGTTCTGCATCTGCAGATACCGCTTCCATCGGCTCCATCATGATCCCCATGATGGTCGATCAGGGCTACGATGCCGACTTCTCCACTGCTGTTACCATCACCTCCTCCTGCGAGGGTCTGCTGGTTCCTCCGAGCCACAACATGGTCATTTATGCCACCACTGCCGGCGGCATCTCGGTCGGCAGCCTGTTCCTGGCAGGTTATCTGCCCGGTGCTCTGCTGGCCATCGTCCTGATGATCGGTTCCTACATCATCTCGGTCAAGGAGAATTACCCCAAGGGCTCTCCGTTCAGCATCAAGGGCTTCGTTAAGCAGCTGGGCACTTCCATCTGGGCACTGGCCGCTGTTATTATCGTTGTGTTCGGCGTTGTTGGCGGTGTGTTCACCGCTACCGAGTCTGCAGCTATTGCAGTTATCTACTCTCTGTTCGTGTCGGTGTTCGTCTACAAGGGTCTGGACTGGAAGGGTGTCTGGCATGCGCTGGATGAGTGCGTGAACACTCTGTCCATCGTGCTGATTCTGATCGCCACCTCTGCAGTCTTCGGCAACTGCCTGACCATGCTGCATGTGCCGGATCTGGCTGCAAATGCCATCACCAGTGTCACCGATAACCCCTACATCATCGCTCTGCTGATCGACCTGATCATCTTGGTTCTGGGCTGCATCATGGATATGGCTCCCATCATCCTGATCGCTACTCCCATCCTGCTGCCCATCGCAACCTCCATCGGCATCGATCCCATCCAGTTCGGTATCATCGTGGTTCTGAACTGCGGCATCGGCCTGCTGACTCCTCCTGTCGGCGCTGTGCTGTTCATCGGCTCTGCCGTTGCAAAGCGCCCGATGGAAAAGGTCGTCAAGGCGACCCTGCCGTTCTACCTGTGCATGTTCATTGCACTGCTGCTGCTGACCTTCGTGCCCGACATCAGCCTGGCAATCCCCAAGCTGCTGGGCGGCTACGTCAGCCCCATCACCAACCCGCTGGGTCCTGTGTTCATCCACTGATGGCCTGACGGCGTAAGGTAAAACCGTTAAAGTCCTCTGCATGAAAGTGCAGGGGACTTTTTTGTATGCTAAAAACTTTATTTTCCCTCTTGCATTCTGTCGGAATCGTGCTATAATAGTAAGGCAATCGTTTCCAAGGCCGCTCGACGG
>UMIO01018509.1_pt1 | contig 20881 bp, 19 predicted proteins | sample 1965821 | NCBI WGS metagenome assembly UMIO01 (sample SAMEA4836127, study PRJEB28245) | human gut metagenome | biome: gut microbiome; material: fecal sample | place: Denmark | collected 2008
TCATCTTGATGAGAGGCATGCAGTACTCTGCCAGAATGTTCATGGGCGCCACAGCCCTGGCCACCGCCAGGTCAAACCGCTCCCGCATGGTCTTGTCCAGGCCGGCTTCTTCCGCCCGCTTGTGGACCCGGGTGCTGGAGATGTGCAGCTGACGGCACACCACCCCCAGAAAGTTCAGTCGTTTCTGAGTGCCGTCCAGCAGGGTCAGGTCAATATCCGGCCGCATAATCTTCAGGGGAATCCCCGGAAAACCTGCTCCGGTGCCCACATCGATGACCCGGGCCCCTTGGCGCAGCTTCCCCCAGGAAAGCAAAGTCATGCTGTCCAGAAAATGTTTCTCCACCACTTCCTCCGGCTGGGTGATGGCGGTGAGATTCATTTTCTCATTCCACTCCACCAGCAGCTCCCAATACCGCTGGAACTGCTCCCCCTGCCGGTCGTTGACGGTCCAGCCCAATTCCTTGGCCCGGGCCTGCAAAAGCTCTTTCACTTCCATCAAGGCTGCTCCTCCTCTCGCTCCCGCCGCTCTCTGGCCGCCAGCCAAATAAGCAGCACGGAAATGTCAGCAGGGCTTACCCCGGAGATTCGCCCTGCCTGGCCGATGTTCTCGGGCCGCACCTTGCTGAGTTTTTCTCCCGCTTCCAGCCGCAATCCCTGAATCTGGGAGTAGTCCACATCCTGGGGCAGCCGTTTCCGCTCCAGCCGGCGGGCTTCCTCGATGTCCGCCTTCTGCCGCCGGATGTACCCTTCATACTTCAACTCGATCTCCACGTTCTCCAGCACTGCTTCCGGCAGCTCCGGACGGCCTTCATCCACCGGGGTCAAATCCCGGTAGGAGATTTGGGGACGCTTTAAGAGATCCGCCAGCTTTGCCCCTGTGGTGATGGGAGATGTTCCACGTGAAACAAGAATCTCATTGAGCTTCTGAGAAGGGGGCAAGGTGGTGGTCTGGGCCCGTTTCAGTTCCGCCTGTTTTTGGGCCTGCTTTTTCTGGAATTTCTCCCAGCGGCTCCGGGAGATCAACCCCAGCTCCCAGCCAATAGGGGTCAGCCGTTCGTCGGCGTTGTCCTGACGGAGCACCAGCCGGTATTCGGAACGGGAAGTCATCATCCGGTAGGGATCACTGGCGCCCTTGGTGATCAGGTCGTCGATGAGGGTGCCGATATAGGAGCTGGCCCGGTCCAGCACCAGCCGCTCCTTTCCCTGAATTTTCCGGGCCGCATTGATGCCCGCAATCAGCCCCTGGGCCGCCGCCTCTTCGTAACCGGAACTGCCGTTAAACTGTCCCGCCCCATAAAGCCCTGGCCAATCCCGGAATTCCAGGGTGGGGGAAAGCTGGGTGGGATCGCAGCAATCGTACTCGATGGCATAGGCGGTCCGCATAATCTGGGCGTGTTCCAAGCCCGGAATGGTGTGGTAAAAGGCCAGCTGTACATCTTCAGGCAGGGAAGAACTCATGCCCTGCAGGTACATTTCCTCCGTCTCCAGGCCGCAGGGCTCGATAAACAGCTGATGCCTGGGTTTGTCGGGAAACCGCATGACCTTGTCCTCGATGCTGGGACAATACCGGGGACCGATGCCTTCGATCTTCCCGCCGTACAGGGGAGACCGATGGATGTTGTCCAGAATGACCTGCTTGGTGGCATCGTTGGTCCAGCTCACATGGCACACCGCCTTATTCTCCAAGGGTTCCTCCGTCTCATAGGAAAAGGGCACCACAGGCTCGTCTCCCTGCTGGACCTCCAGGTGGGTAAAGTCGATGGAGGACTTGAGCACCCGAGCCGGGGTTCCCGTTTTGAACCGGCGCAGGGAAATGCCCAGCTCTTTCAGAGAGTCAGGCAGGAAAGCTGCCGGAAACATGCCGTCGGGACCGCTCTCATAGGACACGTCTCCCACAAACACCTTCCCTCCCAGGAAAGTGCCGGTGGCCAGGATCACAGCCTTGGCGTGATACACCGCCTCCAGCCGGGAAGTGAGGAGCCATTCCCCCTCTCCCTGCTTCAGGGAAACAATCTCCCCCTGGCGCAGTTCCAGATTGGGGCAGCATTCCAATTTGTGCTTCATGACCCGGGCATATTGGTTCCGGTCGATCTGGGCCCGGAGGGAATGGACGGCGGGACCCTTGCCCAAATTCAGCATCCGGCTCTGGATGGTACAGGCGTCGGCGGTTTTACCCATCTCTCCCCCCAGGGCATCAATCTCCCGGACCAGATGGCCCTTGGCGGTGCCTCCAATGCTGGGGTTGCAGGGGCAATTCCCCACCGCGTCCAAATTGATGGTAAAGACAGCCGTGTGGCAGCCCAACCGGGCGGCGGCCAAAGCGGCTTCAATCCCCGCGTGACCCGCACCGATCACGGCCACATCGAAGGAAGCAGCATCGTAAACCATAAAAGACCTCCTCAGATTCGCGTCAGAAACGCGCAACAATGATTTCCCTTACTTGCCCACACAAAACTGCTCAAACACCTGGTCCACAATTTCCTCGCTGACCTGTTCTCCCGTCAGGGCGGACAAGGAGTTCAGGGCGTCCTCTACACAGACCGTCACCGCGTCCAGGGTCATGCCCAGCTCCAGAGCCTCCCGACCTTCTTCCAGGCTGTCGTAAGCCCGCTGGGCGTCCTGCCGCTGGCGCTGAGTAAACAGGACCCCTTCCTCGGGATGAAAGTCTTTTGTGTCCAATATTTCGGACAGTGCTTGTTCCAGCTCTTCCAGTCCCTCCCCCTGGGCCGCGGAGAGAAAGGCCACCTTCTCAAAATGGCTCCGAATCTCCTCCACGTCAATTCGAGTGGGCAGATCCGTTTTGTTGATCACAGCCACTGCTGGGACGCCCTCCAGGGAGTCCATCAGGTCCCGATCCTCCTTGGTGAGCTCCTGAGAGGAGTCAAAGACAGCCAGTACCAGCTGAGCCGTTTCCAGACGTTTTTTGGCTGCGGCAACCCCGATGCTCTCCACAGGGTCCGAGGTGTCCCGGATTCCGGCGGTGTCAGCCAGCCGCAGAGGCACCCCCGCCAGGGTGACGGTCTCCTCCACCACGTCCCGGGTGGTCCCGGCGTACTGGGTGACAATGGACCGTTCACAGCCGGAGAGCAGGTTCATCAGGGTGGATTTTCCCGCGTTGGGCCGGCCAGCGATCACGGTGGCCAAGCCCTCCCGGTACATCTTTCCCCGGTCAAATCCTGCCAGCAGGGAGGAAATCTCCTGCTGGGCTGCCTCCATGCTAGAAAGGAGCTCTCCCTCCTCCACCTGGGGTACGTCCTCCTCGGGAAAATCCGCCCAGGCTGCCAGATGGGCCGCCAAGGTGAGCAGGTTTTCCCGGACCCGGCGGATTCTCTGGGAAAGGACCCCGCTGCTGCCTGCCTGGGCCGCCCGTCTGGCCTGTTCCCCGCTGGCGCCGATGAGGCCCATCACCGCCTCAGCCTGGGCCAGATCCACCTTCCCGTTGAGAAAAGCCCGGCGGGTAAATTCCCCGGGACCGGCGGGAACGGCTCCCGCGTCCAGCACTTCCTGGAGCAGCCGTTTGGTCAGGTACAGTCCCCCGTGACAGGAAAGCTCCACCACGTCCTCTCCGGTATAGCTTTTTGGCCCCCGAAACACCAGGGCCACCACGTCGTCCAGCCGTTCTCCCACCTGGGTGTAGGCCCCTCCCAGTTGGGCGGTGTAGCCCTTCATCTGGGAAAGAGGCGTTTTCCGGATTCCCCGAAACACCCGATCCCCAATGGCAAAAGCCTCCGGTCCGGAAATCCGCACAATGCCGATTCCCCCCGGAGCGGGGGCCGTAGAGATGGCGGCAATGGTCTTATCCATAAGCTGCTCCTTTCGCGCTTGCAACCATGCAAAAAATGGGGCCGCCTGACGGCCGCCCCATCTGATTTATTTCTTTTCGATCTTCCCGTAAATGGGAGTGTTGGGATCGTCCGCCTTGGGTCCCTCCGCCCGGGGCGCCGGATTGGGCCGGGGCCGGTCGTTTCTGGGACGGCGGTCATTTCTGCCGCCTCTGCGGTCGTTGTAGCCGCCACGGCGGTTGTCGCCGCGGCCGCCCCGACGGTCGTTGCGCCGCTGAGGACGCTCGCCCCCTTCGGGACCGATGACCACATGACGTCCCTGATCCACCCCTTCACTCCAAGACTTGGCTCCGGGCACGGTCTGCACCGCGGTGTGGATGATCCGCCGCTCATAGGGGTTCATGGGCTCCAAAGAGGAGTTCCGGCCGGTCTTCACCGCCCGGGCAGCCATCTTCTTGCCCAAGGATTCCAAAGTTTCCTTTCGCTTCTCCCGGTAGTTGCCCACGTCCAGGGTCACCCGGAAATAGGTGCCGTCCACATGGTTGGCCACCAGAGAGGCCAGATACTGCAGGGCGTCCAGGGTCTCCCCCCGATGGCCGATGATAAATCCGATATCGTCCCCGGAAAGGATGAGAGCCGCGCCGGTTTCCTCCCGATGAATCTCCACGGAGGCGTCGGGCAAACCCATTTCCCGCAGCACATTTTTCAAATAGTCGGCAGCTTCCTGGGCGGGGTCATGTTCCTCAATATAGGCCCGCACCTTGGCAGGGCTGCCGCCGAACAAACCGAAGGTTTTCTTTTGGGGCATTTCCAAAATTTCAAATTCCGCTTCCGTGGTTTCCACGCCCAACTCCCGGCAGGCATTGGCGAAGGCGATTTCCACGGTTTCGCCCTTGGCGATGGCTTCTCTGATCATGACTGCAACCTTCCTTTCGGTTTACTTTTTCGCGCCCAGGTAGTCGCTGGAGTTGTTCCCCGAGCCGCCCTTCTTCTTTTTGCCGCCCTGCTTGTTTCCCTTGCTGGATTTCTCCTGTTTCTGTTGCTGCTGGGGGTTGGCGTTCAATTTATCGGCGATCTGTTTTTGGGCAGCGGCGGGCAAAGGCCGCACAGAAGCTTCCGCCAGCTCCAAACTCACTGCCCGACGGGCTTCGGCCATGGCGGTCATATGGTTGACGCTGAAATACTTGTTGGTGATAAAACTCTGCAGGAAGCTGGTCAGGGAGGAAATCACCCAGTAGAGACCCACAGCGGTGGGCATGATCCAGGCCCAGTAAACGCTGATCAAAGGCAGCACATACATGGTGGCCTTCATGCAGCCGGGCTGAGACTGGCCGGAGGTGACCTTCTGCTGGTGGGACATGTAGAACTGGAAGCCAAAACTGCTGATCAGGGACAGGGCGGGAATCACCCACAGGAAGGTGAAGAACCCGGAACCCTGGGGCGTGGCCAGCAAATCCAGCCCCAAAAACTTAAACCCGTGGGTAAAGGACTCGATCTTTTGCAGGTCGTCGGGGGTAAACATGGTCAGGCTGTCCTTGAGGGCGTCGAAATTCCGGATGATTTCCAGCTCGGAATAGATGCCCCCGGAGGTGCCGGTGGAGATGACCCCCGGCAAGCGGGAGATATAGTCGGTAGCCTCTGCCACCCGGGCCGATGCAATGTGCAGGGTGTTGGACAGAGGCATGATCACCGAGTAGTAAATGCCCAGCATGATGGGCAGGGGAATGAGGGTGGTCAAACAGCCGGAACTGGGATTGACCCCCTCTTTTTCGTAGAGCTTCATGAGCTCGTCGTTATACTTCTGCTTGTTGTTTCCGTATTTTTTCTGCAGCTCCTTCTGCTTGGCCGCCATTTTCGTCTGGGAGGCCATACTCCGCTGCTGCTTGATGGTAAAGGGAAACAGTATCACCTTCAAAATGATGGTGAACAGGATGATAGCCACGCCGTAGTTCTTGAAAACCGTGTATAAAAACCACAGCAGATAGCCCAGGATACTTCCAAAGAAATTGAAAATTGCCATCATAGCGAATCGTCAAGCTCCTCTTTTGCCCGTCTTAATTCTTCTTGTCCTTTTTCTCGGGGACCGGATCGTATCCGCCCCGGCTCCAGGGATTGCAGCGCAGAATCCGCCAAAGGGTCAAAAGCCCCCCCTTCAGGGCCCCAAACCGCTCGATGGCCTCAAGGCCATACTGGGAGCAGGTTGGAATATACTTGCACATGGCGGGCTTTCGTGGGGAGATGGCCTGGCGGTAAAAGCGGATCAGCCACAAAAACACCTGTTTCATGGCTTGCCGCCCTTCCGTCCCTCTCCGGGCTCCAACAGCCCGGCGGCCATGAGCTGGCGTTCCATATGACGCCCCACGTCGGTACTTTTCACATGGGGGGTTTTCCCCCGGGCCACAAAGACCAGGTCATGTCCGGGACGAACCCGGGGCGCCAAAGCCCGGTACGCCTCCCGGATCACCCGGCGGGACCGGTTGCGCAGCACTGCGTTTCCTATTTTCTTGCTGGTGGTGATGCCCACCCGGACGTTCTTCGTCCGATTTTTCAGCACATAGACCACCACCAAGGGGCTCACATAGCTTTTCCCCCGGGCGTAGATCCGCCTGAAATCGTTGTTGCGGCAAAGCGCTTCGATTTTCTCCATGGAAAAAGCCCTCATTTCGCCGGGCCGTCCCCGGCGGGATTTACACGCAAAACAAAGAAAGGCCACGCTAAGGTGACCTTTGAAGCGTCATCAGTAAGAAAGACGCGCTCTGCCTTTTGCCCTGCGGCGTGCAAGTACCTTGCGACCGTTTCTGTCAGACATTCTTTTACGGAACCCGTGCTCCTTCTTTCTATGGAGCTTCTTCGGCTGATACGTTCTCAGCATAGTGCACCCTCCTTTCGAGGTTCTTTCCCTTGCGAGTAAACATTATACCTTAAAGCCGCCGCGGCTGTCAACACCCATTTTTCAAGGTTTCCCGGGCTCCTTCCGGATTTTTTCAAACTTTTTTTGGAAAAAGTTGTCCTCTCGGGGGCAACAAATGGGGTTTTTCCCCGGTTAAGTGAAGGGAACCACAAGGTGTTGTGCTTTTTGGACCCAAAATCAACCATCTGTGAAAAGGGGGAAAAAAATTTGAAAAAACAGGGGAACTATGATATACTTTCGTTTGTATATCAACCTTTTGAAGAAGAAGTGCAAAAACACACTCAAAAGGTACAGAATCGGGAAATGACGCGACAGCAGTTGCGGGATATTGCAAGTTGGAGGGGAATCAATTTGGATTCATTCGATCAGGCCTGGGAGCTCATCTGCGAGTTCTGTAAATCTCAAATCACCGATGTGGCGTACAACACCTGGTTCAGCCGCCTGAAGCCCATCTCGTTGGACTTCGACCGGGGGGTGGCCATTTTGGAGGTGCCCAACGAATTTCACAAAAAGACGCTCTTGCGGGGGTACAGCGACCTGCTGCAACGGGCTTTTCAAAGTGTGTTCGGAGACAATATCACCTTCCAGCTCTGCGTCCACGAAGAGCTGGCCCCGCCCCGTCAGGAGCAGGATGTCTCTGGGGACGAGGATTATGAGCTGAATTTCGACACCTTTGTGGTGGGCCCGTCCAACCGGTTTGCCCACGCGGCTTGTCTGGCGGTGGTGACCAAGCCCGCCGTGCTCTATAACCCCCTGTTCATTTACGGCAACTCGGGCCTGGGCAAAACCCACCTGCTCAACGCCGTGGCCAAGGAGTTTAAGAAAAACTTCCCGGACCGGTCGGTGATCTACATCAAGTGCGAGGACTTCACCAACGAGATCATCGCCGCCATCTCCCAAGGCACCACTGCGGCCTTCCGGGAAAAATATCGGAAAGCGGACCTGTTCCTGGTGGACGATATCCAGTTTATCGCCGGCAAAAACTCCACCCAGGAAGAATTTTTCCATACCTTTAATACCCTCTACGAGGCAAAAAAGCAGATTGTGCTCACCTCCGATCGTCCTCCCAAGGACATCGCCACTCTGGAAGACCGGCTGAAGACCCGGTTTGAGTGGGGCCTCACGGCTGACGTGCAGCCTCCGGACTTTGAAACCCGGATTGCCATCATCGCCCGGAAGGCGGAAAGCCTCCATCTGGAGATTCCGGAATCCGTGTGCGAGTACATGGCCAACAAGCTGAAAAGCAACATCCGCCAGCTGGAGGGCGCCGTGAAAAAACTGCGGGCTTACCATCTGCTGGAAAACAAGCCCATCAACATCGCCACCGCCCAAGCGGCCATCAGCGATATCATCAACAACTCCCAGCCTACCCCGGTGACCGTGGACAAGATCATCGAGGAGGTGGCCCGGACCTATGGAGGGATCACCCCGGAGGACATCCGCTCCCAGAAGCGCAACTCCAACATTTCCAAGGCCCGGCAGGTTTCCATGTATATTGTTCGGGAGATCACCCAGATGTCCATGGTGGACATCGGTCAAACCTTCGGAGGCAGAGACCATTCCACGGTGATCTACGCCATTCACCAGGTAGAGAAGGACCTGAAAAAGGATTCCCACACCAAGGCCATGGTGGATGACATCATCAAAAATATTCGGGACCGGTAACAGGACTCCCAAAGGGGGCTGATGGAATGCTGGAACTGTTGTCCGCGGCAGGGACGTACCTGGAGGAACTCAACGGAGTCTCCATCTTGTTCCGCTTGGCCCTGGCCATGGGGCTGGGCGGAATTTTGGGAATTGAACGGGGCAAAAAAGGCCGCCCCGCCGGATTCCGCACCTATATAACAGTATGCGTCGCCTCTTCCCTGGCAACTCTCACAGGGCAGTATATTTTCACGCGCTTTCAAACAGGGGATCCCGCCAGATTGGGAGCCCAAGTGATCAGCGGCATCGGCTTTTTGGGCGCCGGCACCATCCTCATCACCAAGAAAACCCAGGTGCGGGGCCTGACCACAGCGGCGGGCCTCTGGGCTGCCGCATGCATTGGGCTGGCAGTGGGCATCGGGTTTTATTGGGGTGCCATTCTGTGTACGGCACTGATTTTCCTGGGCATGACTCTGATGCAGCGCCTGGAGCGCCGGGTGGCGGAAACTGCCCGGGACATGACTTTTTTTGCGGAATTTGAAACGGGAAAAAGCCTGAGCCAATTTATCCATATGCTCCGACAAAAAGGCTTTTCCATCTCGGATATTCAAATGGAAAAACGGGACTACCACAAGGGGAAAACCGTCAGCGCGGTATTTAATGTATGCAAGAACCATCCCTTTTCCCATTCTCAGATCATCGAAGCATTTTCTGAGTTTGAGGGGATCAATTTCATCGAACGCATTCAATAAATACCCCCGGCCCCTATTTTTTTTACCCGAATTTTTTTCCACACTTTCCTCAACATTCCACACCGGGATTTCAACAGCCTGTGGAAGAAAAAATGGCTCTGCACATTCCTCCACAAGCTCTCCACAGTGGAATCTGGAAAAGTTCCCCCGCTCAAATTGGCGCCAAATCTGGATTTGTTTCCCTTTTCCACAGAATCCACACCCCCTATTACTACTGCTAAATCTATCATAGAATAAAGACATAATAAGTGCGGGCCGGGGCCCTTCCCGTTCTAGGGGAAACCGGCCGGAAAGGTGTAGCCTATGAAATTTACGGTCAAAAAAAGTGATATAAGTGAAGCGGTCAGCAACATTCAAAGAGCGGTTTCCACCAAAACCTCCATTCCCGCTCTGGAGGGGATCCTGCTCAGCACGGGCGAAAATTCACTTGAATTGTGCGCCTACGATTTGGAACTGGGGATCACCACCGTGATTCCCGCACAAATTGGGGAACCTGGCAAGGCAGTGCTCAGCGCAAAACTGTTTTCCGACATTGTCCGCCGGAGCCCTGCGGAGACTCTCACTGTTTCCGTGGACGAAAAAAATATGGCCACCCTGGAAAGCGGCTACAGCCGGTTTACCATCATTGGAATTCCCGCCGAGGAATTCCCGGAGCTGCCCCGGCTTTCCGATTCCACTCAGATCACTCTGCCTTCCAATCTCTTGAAGAGCATGATCCGGCAAACCCTGTTTGCCGTGGCGGAAAGCGACGCCAAGCCCATCCATCAGGGCAGTCTGTTCCATTTAGAACAGGGGATGCTGGATGTGGTCAGCGTGGATGGATACCGGTTGGCCAAACGAAGTGAACCTGTGAACTTCTCCGAGGACCTGTCCTTTGTAGTGCCCGGAAAGACCTTGGGGGAAATCCTCAAACTGTTAAAGGATACGGACGATTCCGTGGAAATCTCCGCGGGACGGCGTCATATTCTCTTTACCATCGACAATTACACGGTGATTTCCAGCCTGCTGGAAGGGGAATTCCTCAATTATAAAGCAGCTATTCCCCCGGAAAGCCAGACGGAAGTGATCCTGAAAACCCGGGAAGCCATTGAGAGTGTGGAGCGTGTGTCCCTGCTGATCACCGACCGGCTGAAGAGCCCGGTCCGCTGCCTGTTTGCAGACAACGAAATGAAGCTCAACTGCACCACCTCCATGGGCCGTGCCAGCGATCAGCTGGACGTGGAAATGACCGGTCAGAGCGTGGAAATCGGCTTCAATAACCGGTATCTTCTGGAAGCTCTTCGGAACACCGAGTGCGATGAAGTGAAAATTCAGCTGGGCGGACCTTTGAGCCCCATGAAAGTGGTACCCAAGGAAGGGGACAACTTCCTGTTCCTGGTGCTGCCGGTCCGGCTCAAGAGCGAGTAAGAGGTGCCCTATGGAAGAGATTTTCATCACCACAGAGTATATCCGGTTGGACGCCGCCTTGAAATTGAGCGGTCTGGTGGACACCGGCGGCCAGGGAAAATCCCTGATTCAGGAAGGTCATGTGCTGGTCAACGGAGAGGTTTGCCCCCAGCGGGGGAAAAAACTCCGTCCGGGAGACAGGATTTCCTTGGGAGACAGGGAGTTTCAGATCTCTCTGAGGGAAGAATAAGAAAGGCCGGGAGAGGAGAAAGCGGTTCATGGTTGTGACACGGTTGGCCTATCAGGGGTTTCGGAATCTGAAGGATGGGGAGCTGTTTCCCTGTTCTGGGGTCAACGTGATTTACGGGGACAATGCCCAGGGAAAAACCAACCTGCTGGAGAGCCTGTGGCTCTTTACGGGAGGCCATTCCTTCCGGGGTGCCAAGGATACGGAACTGCCCCGGCTGGATCCTGCCACCGGGGAAAACGCTTCCTCCGCTTCTCTTGCCCTGGACTTTTTCAGTGAGGGCCGGGATCAGAAGGCCCTGCTCCGCTTGGAGAACGGCCGGCGCAGCTCGGTGATCAACGGAGTGAAAAAGAAAACCGGTTCTGCCCTGGTGGGCAAGATCCGGGCGGTGATCTTTTCCCCGGAGCATCTGCTCTTGATCAAAGAAGGTCCGGCCAGGCGCCGGAGCTTTTTGGACGGAGCTCTGTGCCAGCTGCGGCCCGGGTACGCTGGAGCTCTGAATCTGTATCACCGGGCCCTGGCTCAGCGGAACGCTTTGCTCAAGGACATCGGCCGGTTTCCGGAGCTCCAGGACACTCTGGAGGTCTGGGATGCAAGGCTTGCCCATTTGGGAGTGACGGTGATGGAGGAACGCCGGCGGTATGTGGAACAGCTGGCCCCCAAAGCCCGTCAGGTGTATGAGGGTATTTCCCGGGGAAAGGAAGCCCTGGAACTTTCCTACGCTCCCTCCTTGGCCCGGGGAGATTCCCCCGCAGACTGGGAGGAGGCTTTCCGCCGGGAGCTGAACCGGACGCTGCGTTCCGATCTCCGGTCCGGGTTTACCTCGGCGGGTCCCCATCGGGATGACCTGGAGATTCTCCTGGGAGGCCTTTCCGCCCGGATGTACGGTTCCCAGGGGCAGCAGCGCAGCGCCGTGCTGGCCCTGAAACTGGCGGAAGCTCAGGTGTTGTCCCAGCTTTCCGGGGAAACGCCCATGGTGCTGTTGGACGACGTCATGAGCGAATTGGACCAGAGCCGTCAGGATTACCTGCTCAATCACCTGCACGGCCGCCAGGTGTTTCTCACCTGCTGCAGCCCTGAGACGGTGAGTCTTCAGGAAACGGGAATGCGGTTCCGGGTGGAAGAGGGCAACATCACCCCGGAACAGGTAGGCTGACCGGGCGTTGGGAGGAAAAGCCATGTACCTGCATTTGGGACAGAATACGGTGGTCAACGATAAAACCATTGTAGGGGTGTTCGATCTGGATAACTCCACCGTTTCCCGTCATACCCGGGATTTTTTGGCCCGGGCCCAACGGGAAGGCCGGGTGGTGAACGTGTCCATGGAATTGCCCCGATCCTTTATCCTGTGTGTGGAAAACGGCCGGGAGACCGTTTACATCTCCCAAATTTCCACCGCTACCCTGCTTCGGCGGGCAGCGGGCCGGCCCGATTCCTTTTTGGGCCCCTGATCCAGTTGCGGAAGTTTTTTCGGAAAGGTTGGTTGCTATGCAGTATTTTGGAGTACCCAGATGCCCCTATTGCAAAAAGCGGGTAAATTTGATTCGGACCTGGTCCTTGAAACGCCAGGGGGAATATCAGTGTCCCCGCTGCGGCGGCATCTCCAATATCTTCCTTTCCCCGCTGGTGTATGTGTTCGCCCTGCTGGCGGTGTTTTCCGGAGGAGCTATTTACTTTTTTCACCGGTTTGTATTGGATGACGTGGGCTTGACCACCTGTTTTCAGGTGCTGCTGCCCTTTGTGGTCTTTTTCCTGCTGAGCCTGTTTCTGGTGTACCTGGCCAAACCTGTGATCAAACGGGTGCCCCGGGAAGAGGGAAAGAAACGGGGCGGCCGTCAAGAGCAGCGCCGGTCCCATTCCCAGGAGACAGGCCCCATGTTTACGGATACGGGAGACTATCTGCCCCGAGAGGATCACAGGGTAGGACCCTTCCAGCAGGAACCCTACCAGGGGGCTTCTCCCCGGCAGGCCCTTCAGGATCAGCCCACCACGGTCCTGGATACCACCGGCTCGGTTTCCCAGCAGGAGCTGAAAGGGCCTCAGATGCGTCCTGCAAGGCCCCTTTCCCAGGATGGGGAAATTACCTCGGGCCGTCCCCTTTCCCCCGCTCAGAGGCCTTCTCAGACCTCCCAGCGGCCTGTTGGAGCACAAACAACTGCCGGACAGCCGGTTCGCCGTGCCGTAACGGGTCAGGAGACCGCCCGTCAGCCCCGGGTGAGCCAGCCTGCACCTCAGGTGTCTCGTAGTGCCGCAGCAGGTCAGGAGACCGCCCGGCAGCCCCGGGTAAGCCAGCCTGTACCTCAGGTGTCCCGTAGTGCCCCAGCAGGTCAGGAGACCGCCCGTCAGCCTCGGGTAAGCCAGCCTGCACCTCAGGTGTCCCGTAGTGCCCCAGCAGGTCAGGAGACCGCCCGTCAGCCCCAGGTGAGCCAGCCTACACCCCGGCGGACCCGGACGGTGCACAGTGTGGAGATTCCCGATATCACCCAGGATTTCTTCGCCAAATACAACGATCCCGAGTATGTGAACCGGCGATTGAAGGAACTGAAAGAGGAACGGGAGAAGGAACAATCGTAACAGAGGGAGCTGTAAAGCTCCAGGCCCGGAAAGCTGACGCTTTCCGGGTTGTTTTTCGCGGCTTTCATGTTTACAAGCGGGAAAAATTCTGCTATACTAATATATAGTTTTTTTGGATGTTTTTACGTAGCCGGCCCAGTTTCCCGTGGGAAGACCGGGGATCCGGGGGCTGTTTGGTAGGAGGGTACTTCCATTGGAAATCAACGAAATGACGGATATGACAAAGGCCCAGAAAGCCTATGACGGCGACCAAATTCAGGTGCTGGAAGGCCTGGAAGCGGTGCGCAAACGTCCCGGCATGTACATCGGTTCCACCGGTCCCCGGGGCTTGCACCATCTGGTGTATGAAATCGTGGACAACGCCATTGACGAAGCCTTAGCGGGGTTCTGCGACAAGATTGTGGTAAAGCTGCTGCCCGGAAACGTGGTGTACGTTTCCGATAACGGCCGCGGCATCCCCGTAGGGGTTCAGCACAAAACCGGCCTGCCTGCGGTGACGGTGGTGTTCACCATCCTCCACGCCGGCGGCAAATTCGGCGGTGGCAGCTACAAGGTGTCCGGCGGCCTTCATGGCGTGGGCGCTTCGGTGGTCAACGCCTTGTCCACCTGGCTGGAAGTGGAAGTGGTTTCCGAAGGGAACCTGTATTTCCAGCGGTTTGAGCGGGGCAAGGCAGTGACGGAGCTGGAAAACCGGGGCCCTGTTACCGATGGGCGCACCCGGGGCACGGTGGTCCGGTTCAAGGCGGATCCGGAGGTGTTCAAAGAGACCACCGTCTACGAGTATGACGTGCTGAAGACCCGGCTTCGGGAGCAGGCTTTTTTGAACGCGGGCATCCACATTGAACTGACGGACCTGCGGCCTTCGGAGGAGCGTCCGGAAGGGGAGCGGGACCGGGAGATCCCCTACACCCACAATTTCTGCTATGAAGGGGGCGTCAGCTCCTTTGTGGAATACATCAACCAGAAAAAGTCCGCGGACTTGATCCATCCGGACGTGATCCACTTTTCGGCGGTGGCAGAGGACCAGAATTCCACGGCGGAAGTGGCCATGCAGTACACGGACTCCTATCAGGAGCAGATTCTGAGCTTTGCCAACAACATCCACACCACCGACGGCGGCACCCATGAGGACGGTTTCAAGCGGGCCATGACCCGGGTCATGAACGACTACGCCCGGAAGTACAACATCCTCAAGGACAACGACAAGAACCTGTCCGGCGAGGACGTGCGGGAAGGCCTCACCTGTGTCATCAGCGTAAAGCTGAAGGAAGCCCAGTTCGAGGGCCAGACCAAGGCGAAGCTGGGCAACACGGAAATGAGCAGCCTGGTCAGCTCCATGGTTTACGGGAAGATGATGACCTACCTGGAGGAAAACCCCGCTACGGCCCGGACCATTTTCGACAAAGCCCTGTCCGCCTCCCGGGCACGGGAAGCGGCCCGGAAAGCTCGGGATTTGGCCCGGCGGAAAACCGCCCTGGAAAACACCACTCTGCCCGGCAAGCTGGCGGACTGCCAGAGCCGGGACGTGAGCGAAACGGAAATCTACATCGTGGAGGGCGACTCCGCAGGAGGCTCCGCCAAGGGCGGCCGGGACCGGAAGTTCCAGGCCATTCTCCCCCTGTGGGGCAAGATGCTCAACGTGGAAAAGGCCCGCCTGGACAAGGTGTACTCCAACGAAAAGCTGATGCCCGTGGTCATGGCCTTGGGCACGGGCCTGGGAGAGGACTTCGACCTTTCCAAGCTCCGGTACGGGAAGATCATCATCATGGCCGATGCGGATGTGGACGGCTCCCACATCCGGACGCTGCTGCTGACCTTCTTCTTCCGGTTTATGCGTCCCCTGGTGGAGGAGGGCCATGTGTATTTGGCCCAGCCGCCTCTGTTCCGGATCACCAAGGGCAAGCGCCACTACTACGCCTTCTCCGATCAGCAGCGGGACCAGATCATGGCGGAGCTGGGCAGCGGTTACGACATCCAGCGGTACAAGGGCCTGGGCGAGATGGACCCGGAACAGCTCTGGGAAACCACCATGAACCCGGAAACCCGCACCATGCGCCGGGTGGAAGTGGAGGACGCCATCGAGGCAGACGAGGTGTTCACCGTGCTCATGGGCGACAAGGTGGAGCCCCGCCGGGACTTCATCATGAAGTTCGCCAAAGAAGCCAACTGGGACGTGTAAGGGGAACTTGTTCCCCAAAAGGAGGAGCCTATGGATTCCATCAAGTTTTCCTATGAAGTCAGCCTGGAGGATTACTACCGGGCCTTGAAGCTGATCGGGGATTTTCAAATCTCCGCCCGGAAAATCCTCATTGAAACGGTGATTATGGGGGCTTTTTCCCTGATCTTTTTCGCCACCTTCTTCCACACCTTCGACCTGTTTTCCCTGTTTTTGGGACTGGCCTGCGTGGTGGTATTGGTGCTGCTCAATCTGCTGCCCCGGCTGGAGCTGAAGCGGCAGGCCCAGCAGGCCCCCAAGGCCGTCTCCCTGGAACTGACCCCGGAACGCCTTTCCGTCCGGTTGGGAGAGGTGGCCCGGGAAGTGGCTTTGGACGGGTCCGTCACCATCAAGACCGTGGGGAAGGAAAAGGACGGCAAATTGATCACCGTGGCCCTTTCCGGAGGCACCCTTCTGGTGATCCCCCTGGAATCCATCCCTCAGCAGGTACGCCAGCAGGCTCTCTCCTGGTTGTTGCAGAAAAAAAGTCAGGGGGAAAGTTCCCCTGCTTCCAAATAACGTTTATTTCGGTTCGCAAACCCATTTTGTGGCCCCCCGGGGGCAAGAAAGGCAGTATGACCCATGGATCATGAAGAAAACACCGGGAACATTCCAGAATCCCAGGGCGGACGCATCATCGACGTCAACTTGACCAAGGAGATGCAGAAGTCCTTTTTGGACTATTCCATGTCCGTTATCGTGCAGCGGGCCCTGCCCGATGTGCGGGACGGTTTGAAGCCGGTACACCGGCGCATCCTCTACACCATGTACGAGAACACCCTGTGGCCGGAAAAGGCTTACCGCAAATGCGCGGACACGGTGGGTTCCGTGCTGGGCCGTTACCATCCTCACGGAGACGCCTCGGTCTATGACGCCATGGTGCGTTTGGCCCAGGATTTCTCCATGCGGTATGTGCTGGTGGACGGCCACGGCAACTTCGGCTCCATCGACGGAGACCCCCCTGCCGCCTACCGTTACACCGAGGCCAGAATGAACAAGCTTTCGGTGGAAATGCTTCAGGATATCGACAAGGACACGGTGGATTTCATCCCCAACTACGACGACCGGCTGAAGGAGCCCACCGCCCTGCCCAGCCATTTCCCCAACATTCTGGTCAACGGTTCCACAGGCATTGCCGTGGGCATGGCCACCAATATTCCTCCCCACAACATGGGGGAGGTTATCGACGGCATGTGCTGCCTCATCGACAACCCCGACGCCACCCTGGACAACTTGATGGAGCACATCAAGGGCCCCGACTTCCCCACCGGGGGCATTGTCATGGGCCGGGCAGGCATTCGGGCCGCCTATGCCACCGGCCGTGGGCGGATCACCGTCCGGGCCCGGGCAGAGATTGAGGAAAATGAAAAAACCGGCCGCTCCAAGATCATCGTCACGGAGCTGCCCTACCAGGTGAACAAGGCCCGGCTCATCGAGAGCATCGCCGACCTGGTAAAGGAAAAGCGCATTGAGGGCATCTCCAACATCGACGACCACTCGGACCGCAACGGCATGCACATTGTCATCGACGTAAAGCGGGACGCCTCTCCCCAAATTGTCTTAAACCACCTGTTTTCCTTCACCCAGCTGCAAACCACCTTCGGCGTGATCATGCTGGCCATTGTGGACGGGGAGCCGAAAATGCTGAACCTCCGGCAGATTCTGGAGGAATACATCAAATTCCAGGTGGAAGTGGTCACCCGGCGCACCCGGTTTGACCTGAAAAAGGCCCAGGATCGGGCCCACATTCTGGAAGGCTTGATGATCGCCCTGGACTTCATCGACGAGGTGATCCGAATTCTCCGGTCCTCCAAGTCCATTCCCGAAGGCAAGGCCGCCCTGATGGAGCGGTTCGGCCTGGACGATCCCCAGGCTCAGGCCATTGTCCAGATGCGTCTGGGACAGCTCACCGGCCTGGAGCGTGCCAAGGTGGAGGAAGAACTGGCGGCCCTCAAGGAAAAGATCGCCGACTTCTTGGATATTCTTGCCAGCGAGTCCAGACGGCTGGCCATCGTCAAGGACGAGGCTCTGGAGATGAAGCGGAAGTTCTCGGACGAACGCCGCACGGAAATTGCCGCGGTCAGCGGGGAAGTGGACATCGAAGACCTGATCCCCGTAGAGGAATGCGTCCTGACCATGACCAACTTCGGTTACGTCAAACGCCAGAAAATGGACACCTACCACCTGCAGAAGCGGGGCGGCCGGGGCGTGACCGGCATGAACCGCCGGGAAGAGGACGTGGCCACGGAGATCTTCGTCACCGGCAGCCACGACTATGTGATGTTCTTCTCCTCCCTGGGCCGGGTGTACAAGCTCAAGTGCTATGAGGTGCCGGAGGGCTCCCGGACCAGCCGGGGCATGAACATCAAGAACCTGCTGCCCCTCCAGCCCGATGAAAAGGTCAACTCCATGATCCGGGTCAAGGACTTTGACGAGGACCAGTACCTGGTGATGGTGACGAAAAACGGCGTGATCAAGCGGACCAAGCTTTCCGCCTACAACACCGCCCGGAAAGGCGGCCTCATCGCCATCGACCTGGATGAAGGGGACGCCCTGAGCTGGGTCCGTGTCACCAGCGGCCACGACGATTTGCTGGTGGCCTCCAAGAAGGGCATGGCCATCCGGTTCCACGAAACGGAAATTCGGGAGCTGTCCCGGACCGCCCGGGGCGTGCGTGTGATGCGCCTGGCGGAGGACGACTGCATCGTGGGCATGTCCATCCTGCGGGAAGGCGGCCTGGTGCTGACGGTGACGGAAACCGGTTACGGCCGGCTGTCCAGCCCGGACAATTACCGGGTCCAGAAGCGGGGCGGCAAGGGCCTTCTGAACTACCACACCGACAAGTTCGGCGACGTGGCGGCCATCAAGGTGGTGGACCTGGATGACGACGTGATCCTGATCTCCGAGGACGGAGTGATCATCCGGATCGCGGCGGCCTCTATCCGTCAGTGCGCCCGTCCCAGCAAGGGCGTGAAGGTGATGAAGCTGGCGGAAGGCAGCAAGGTGGTCACCTTGGCCCGGGCACCTCACGAGGAGGACCAGGTGGACGACGTGGAAATCGAGGATGACGGTACTGCCGAGGAAGGTGCCGACACCCCCGACTTGCCCGAGGAGGAGTTCCAGGAAGAGGAAACCCAGAACCCGGAAGAATAAAAAAAGGCCCCCACCGGGAGCCATAATCCTAAAAAAAGCGGGAGCGCTTTTCCCCCATGGGGAAGGGCGTTCCCGTTTTTTATTCTTATTTATCCTTTTCATCGCCCTGTTTTTTGGCTTTTAGGGCGCGGAATTCCTTTTTCAGGTTGGCTTCGGCTTCGGCTTCCTCATTTTTGATCTCCCAGTGAAGCAGGAAGGTCAGGGCGGCCCGGAGGGCGATGATGGCACCCACCATGGCGATTTCACTTAAGTCCCGGACAATGACCGTCCGGAGGATCTCGCTGCCCAGCTTGAATTCCAGGCAGAGGGCCATGCCTTTGGCCAGGTTCAGGCGCACCATGGGGTCGTGGCGGATATAGTTGACTACGCCCCGCACTCCGGCTATGATCAGCACGATGACGCCCACCAGCTCGAACAGGTGAATGGCGTTGGTCACCAGCACGTTCAGCAATTCTTCCATAAAAAGCGCAAAGCCGTCGGCAACGGACAACGGTTCCATGACAATACCTCCCCTGTGGCTCCGGAAGGGTTGTCCCCCCTGGGGCCCTTCCAAACTGGCCCCATTATAGCAGATCTCCCCGCCGTTGACAACGCGGATTCTGGGGGCAAAAAAAGATCCCCCGGACCATGCCGGGAGATCTGGAGGGTTGACGATAGCAAGTGGATCTTTTAGCCCAGGACTTCTCCGTCCACGGAGGGGAACTGGGGCATTTTGCCGGAGGCCTCAAAGACGGCCCGGCACAGAGTTTCCGCCCGCTGGCGGTAGTAGTCCACCACCGCTTTGGAGGCGGAGATGGTATCTTCCTGCTCTTCCCGGATCTGGGAAAGCTGGGTATCCAGGTTCAATTCCCAATCCGACTGCTCCTGCTCGATCTCCACAACTTCCTCCTCCGGGCAAACGTCCAGGGCGTCGTCGTAGGCCGTGCGGATCAAAGTCTGCCAGGACTGGGCGGCGGCATCGTAAGCCTGCTGGATCAACGTGGTGGAGGAGGCGATCAGCAGATCTTCCTCCAGCTTGGCGTCAATGGGATTGGCGGCGAACTCCCCGTCAAAATCCCCGGCTGCCTGGGAGCTTTCCAGGGAGCTGGAGCTTTCCGTTTCCGGCGTGGGGGAAGGGCTGGGAGACGGCGTAGGGGTAGGCGTGGGCTGACTGCTCAGGGACTCTTCACTTTCCACAGCGCTGACGGAAGGTGTGGAAACCTGAGAGGACATGTCCTTTTCCTCCTGGGAACAGGCCGCCGTGGTCAGCAGCAGGGCCGCGCATAGGGTCAAAGAAAGAAGTTTGCCAAAACCTTTCAATTTGAAATCATCCTTTCTCCAAAAGGGAGTGGTTCCCGCCGGCCCGGCCTTCCTTACAGCAGGCCCTTTTCTACCAGGCGGGCAGTCTTCAAAATCCCGATCTGGGTTTTCCCGTCCGGGATTTCATTATTCAACACCATTTCTACGGCTTTGTCAAGGGGAATCCGCTGGTTCTGCAGGAACTCGTCCTCATCCAGGTGCAGCTCTCCCCCGTCCCGGTCCACCCGGCAGGCCCACAGACGGATGATCTCTCCGCAGTAGCCGGGGGTGGGGTACACATTTCCCAGGGACACATAGTTTTTGCCGGTGGTGCCGGTCTCTTCCTTCTGTTCCCGCTTCACGGCCTCGAAGGGATCTTCCCCCCGCTCCAGTTTTCCGGCGGGGAGCTCCAGCAGCTCCTCCTTGTAGGGATACCGGAACTGCCGCACAAACAGCAGCTCATTGTTTTCCGTGAGCACCGCCACGCTGACCCCGCCGGGATGATCCACAATCTCCCGTTTGGCAGGGGCGCCGTTTTCCAGCTTCACGTCGTCCACATGGACCCGGATCAGGTTTCCGTCGAAGACCAGGGTTTCCTTCAGTGTTTGCTCTTTCATCCGAGATCGCTCCTTTTGGCAATTATGCGCCGGTAAAATCGTCCATGGAGTTGATCACCAGGCCGGTGATCAGCTTGGGATAGAAGTAGGTGGATTTCTGGGGCATCTTCTCCCCGTTCTGGGCCACCGCACCGATTTCCTCCACCCGGGTGGGGTTCAAAAGGAAGCAGCACTGGCTCTCCCCCTTTGCCACCGATTCCTCCGCCTCCTGGGCAGAACGGGTGTAGGTGAGGTTTTTCTGGTTGGCCATATTCTCCCGGTCGATGCCCAGGAATTTTTCCAGCACCAGGCTGTGGAGCACGGACACGTCCAGCAGCCGGTA
>UMIO01046581.1_pt1 | contig 20732 bp, 16 predicted proteins | sample 1965821 | NCBI WGS metagenome assembly UMIO01 (sample SAMEA4836127, study PRJEB28245) | human gut metagenome | biome: gut microbiome; material: fecal sample | place: Denmark | collected 2008
AGCCTTGCCGTATTTTCGCCTGCCGCCGTGCGGGCCACATGCAGGTAATAGCGGCCATCCAGCGCACTGCCCACCGCGCTCTGCACATTGGCCAGTCGGCCCGAATCCAACGCGCCGGACACTTTTGTTGGAATGCTGCCGTCCCATGCCATCACACCGTCCGGCGAAAGATAATAGAGCGTCTCGTTCAGCACACACAGGCTGCGCGCCGCGTTTTTGGCAACGCCCCGGCAGCGCAGCGAGGTGAGCTGAAAATCCGAAGGCTTGGAGCCATAGAGCTTGTGCAGTGTGTTCTCCTTAAAGAACAGTGCATAGCCCATGCATGTGGCCGCGCCGGTAAACGCACCATCGCTGCCCACCGTCACTGCGTAGCTGTCTGCCGCAATGCCCCGGTAGGAAAACCAGTTGGTGGGGTCGCCTAAGCGGCAGGCATAGATCACGTTTTCCTTGCTGCTGCAGCCCCATACCCGGTTGTCGCACTCGGTAACGTAGTCCAGATCCGGCACGCGGCGTTCCATCCGCACCGGCGTGCTCACCGCAAAGCTGCGTGTCTCCTTGCCGTCCAGGCTGGTCCACTGGGCGCTCTCGGCGCTCTGCACCAGCGTGCCGTAAACATGATCTCCCTCCGGGCTTACCCGCACGCGCAGCCCGTTTTCCAGCACATCGTAAACTACCAGATCCCCGTCCAGCTTTGTCCACATGCCAGCCTGCTGTGCTGCCGTGCCCTGCACGGTCACGGTGTCCCACTGGGCAAACAGCCTCTGCGCGCCCGCCGCTGTGATGCGGCAGTATTCCAGCGGCACTGCCGTCCAGCTGCCGGAGGATGCGCTGTACTCTTCCAGTGTGCTGGTACTGGCCCATGGGTGCTCCTCGTCTTCCACCTTCAAAAAGAGCTGTCCGTCTGCAGGCTTCTCCGGTTCCTCCTTGCCGTAACCGCTCACCTCGTAGGCCTTGCCCGCGGCATCGCAGGGTGCAAACTGCACGCTCTGTCCCTCTGCCTGCCATACAGCTCCCAGTGCCGAAACACTTCCGTCCGCTGTATCAAAGGCTACCTTGTCCGGGAAGATCAGGATTTTTGTACCAATGCCCACCAGTGCCTTTTTGCCGTCGGTCACTGCCTCGGTGCAGGTCACCGGGTTCGCGCCGTCGGCATCCGGCGTGTAGATCAGATCCTTCCCGCAGACGGTCAGCAGCCCGTTCAGGTGATACATGCCGTTCAGCCCGGTCAACTCCCTCAGCTTGCGGCGCGGCTTGCGGGTGCTCAGCGCCGGGAAATCCCGGGCAGAAAAATTCACGCCCGCGCTGTACTCTGCTTCCGAGCAGGCATAGGTCTCGTTCAGCCCGCCGAATACCCGCACAAGACTGCGGCTGTTCTGCAGCTTTGCTCTGTTTGCCAGAACCATGCTCTCACCTCCTTACCAGCGCCACTGGGCACCCGTCAGTGTCGGATAGCTGCGCCGCAGCCACGCCGCCAGATCTGCCAGCAGACTGTTGTACTGGGCCTGCTCCCCGACGTAGCGGTCGGTCTCGCCAAGGGCCGCATCGGTCATGGCACACAGATAATGCGGATACAGCGCATCAAAAGGTGCCGGTGCCAGCAGCACATCGTCGTCCTGCAGGCTGTCGTCCCATGCAAGGTCTGCGCCCACATCGTCGTATGCATCTGTGATGCTGTTTTTAAAAAAGCGTTCCCGCAGCATCGCGTCTGCTTCCTTCAGCCACGCCTGCCGGGTGGCCAACGCAATGCGGCTGCCCGGGCGCAGCTCTTCGGCGCGTTCCAGCGCCTGTCCTACGGTCATATGCTCACTCTCCTTTTTATAAAGGCCCGGCCGGGCAGACTCCCCAGCCGGGCTTTTTGTCTGTTGCGGGTTTACTGGGCGGCGTTCTCTGCCGCCGCAATGCGGGCGGCGGTCAGCTCATCCTGCATCTGGCTGTGCTCCAGCACCTCGGCCACTTCGGGCGGCACTTCCACCTCCACGCCGCGGCGGATCTTATAGTTCACACCGTTCACGCTGACGAACAGATCGCCCTTGTAGCGGCTGTTATCCTTGAACAGCCGGATGCGCACATTTTTCTTTTCAGCCATGGCTCACGCCTCCTCAGTTTGCGGCAGCGGTAGCAGAATAGCTGGACGCACTCTCAATGCGCACCATGTACTGCTCCACCAAACGCTCTGCCGCACGCATGCCCTTCCAGCCCACGGAAGCGCGCTGGTTCAGCGGGTCGTCGCCATAGCCCAGCTGCTTGACGATGTGCTCAAGGCCGCCGTCTTCCAGCTCGGTCACGCCGTAGGCATGGGCACCCAGCACCAGCGTGCCGAATACAGCCAGACCGTCCGGGCAGGTGGAATCCTTCCAGATCTTGGCCTCGCTGGTCTCGATGAAGCGGATGTTGCCCAGCTTGCCGATCTCGCCGCGGAACATGGTGTCCGGGTCGGCGTACTTGTGCACCTCAATGAACTCCTTGCTAGTCTTCAGGTCGTAAGCAGCGTAGGGGTGGATGATGGCAATGTAGCTGTCGCCGATGGGGTCGGCGTTCATCGCGCCCAGCTGTGCCGCCGCCTGAAAGAACAGCTTCGGGGTCAGGGTGCAGGTCTTGTCCAGTGCCTTGCGGCTGGCAACGGCAGTCTCGGTGCCGTCTGCGGCCAGCTTGGGCGCATAGATCACATTGGTGCCGCCCGCCAGCACATCGCGGGTAATGCTGTCCATGGTGCGGCCTGCCTGACTTGCCAGCACACGGGTGGCCTGCACCACATTGTTGTCAATGGCGGTCATCTGCAGCACATCGGTCAGCGGAGTCCAGCCGCCGTACTGGTGCAGATCGCTGGTGATGGTGGTCACATTCAGCGCCTGACCGTTCGGGGTCACGCCCTCGGTCAGCGGAGTGGATGCCTTGGGCAGGCTGTCGTACTTGCGGAACTCAATGGTCTTGCCGCCGTTCTGGGGCACAGGGTAGTAGTCCGCAAACTGGTCGTGCACCAGACGCGGCTCTGCCTGATCGATCAGGCGCTTCTCGTAGAAGGTCTTCATCTCTTTCGACATGGTAGCGGTGGTGTTCAGGTTTTCCGCAAACAGCTGGATGTTGAAATTCTTGTTCATGCTCATATTCCTTTCTCTTGTAAAATAGTCACAATTCGATCTGTGCTCCGTGGAGCACACGGCGTTCCAGTGCTTCTCGCTGGGCGCGGGTCATGCTGGCTACATCCGGGCGGACGGTAGCCGCGCCGCCGGGCCGGATGCCGTTTTCGGTGGGCCGTGCGGCCCGCTGCTGAATGCGTTCCACCACGCCCTGCTCCACAGCCTGCGCTGCAGTGCGCAGGTTTTCGTCGTAGTGGGCCAGACGGTACGCATCCCGCACCCTCATGCCGGGCAGCTGCATCAGGCGGCGCATCTCCGGGCTGCGCAGCTCGTTCTGCAGATCAAAATCCGGCTGGCTGCGGCGCATGGCCGCTTCCTCTGCCGCCCAGCGGGCGTGCAGGCTGTGCACAGCAGCCTGTGTGCTGCGGGCAAAGCTGGACAGCGGCGGCAGTTCTGGGCGCTGCACAGGCAGTTCCTGCCGGGGCTTTTCCGGCTGCAGCTCTACGGTTTTCTCTGCCGAAGCCTGCGGCGCAGCGGGTACTTTTGCTTCGTCCGGCTTCATGGTGCCGGAGGCCACCGCCTGCCGGGTCTGCGCTTCGCTCAGGGCAGGGGGAGCGGCTTCTCCCTCTGCAAAGAGCTGTAGCATAAAGGCTCCCCACGGGTTGCGGCTCCCAGCGTCCACTTCGTGCCTTGAGCGGCACTCGTGTTCTGCTGGCCGCTGCCCCAGCCTCGGCTCCCTGTTTCCGCCGCAGGCGGCGGTCGCCTCCGCTGCAAACAGCTGCAGATCCATCATGCTCTCCTTTCCTCTGCGGCTCACATCTGCAAAGCGGACATTCTCCGGGTAGCGTTCGGCCAGCAGCACAAAGCAGGCTTTGGCCAGCTCAAAGGCACCACGCACCCATTCTTCGCAGGGCGCATCCACGCTCACTGCCAGACGCGGGCCGTCCGGCTCATCAAAGGCTTCGCTGTGGGCATTCTCTTCCCCGGCCAGCAGGTACACAAGGCCCTGCATCACGGTGCTGGCTCCTGCACAAACGATGTCCTGCCCGGCAGGCGCATAGCCTGCATGACCGGCAGCTTCCAGCCGGCAGCTCAGCCCGGCAGGGGTATCCATCTCGCTGTAACAAACTTTCATCATAAAATTCACCTCCTTTTTAATGGATGTCCATGGCACGTGCAGCGGCGGCCACCGGCAGGGCATTGCCAAGGCCCGCCAGCTTTACCGCCTGCCCGTCCTTCTGCGCAGACGCACCGCCTGCACTGCGGGCCGGTTCGTCAGGCCCGGTGCCCTGCTGGGCGATCACCGCCGCCATCTGTGCCATCTGCTGCTGCATCCTAGCCAGCTGCTGGGCAAGGGTGCCGTTCTGCCGCACCCTCTGACGCACCTTCTCAATGCCTTCAAAGTCCATCATTTCCAGTGCCGCAAGGGCGGCATCGGCATTTTCCGGCTTGAAAAATCCCAGCTGATAGCACTCCTTGGCCGTCTCGTTCTGGGAAAGGCGGCTGAAGGTGCTCTTCTTGGCGGCGCTCACCACGATGTCAAAGATCGGCTCCCGGCTGCCCAGTTCCACGCCGCCCACGCTGCCGCCGGGCACCGCCCGCAGCGCCTGCGCCGAGAAGGGCACGAACCGGCTCTCGCCGCTTTCGCCCACGATGCGGAATACCCGCTGCTCGTCGTAGAACTGGCGCATCAGCTCGATGATGAGATAGCACTGCTTTGCAAAAGCACGGTAGGCGCTCTTGAGCATATCGCGGCTGAGTTTGCTGCCTGCCTCCTGCAAGGCCGCAATGGCGCTGGCTGCGGTCACACCTCCGGCAGTGCCGCCCTGCGTCATGTCCCGGTTGCCGCTGATCTCCTTCAGCTCTTCAATGCGGCTCTGGCGGTAACTCAGGCTGTTGCCCTGCAGGCCCGCCGTCTGCAGCGGACGGAAACTGTCGTCGTTGAGCCGTCCCACCACATGCACGATGTCCCGGCTGAAATCGGCCAGCTCTTCCTCGTTGACCCCTGCCGTGTCGCTGAGCACATACCGCTGCTTTGCACTCAGCAGCACGTTCTCGTCCATGGCATGGTTCATCTTGTCAATGGCCGTCTGGCAGTCCTTCATCACATCGATGTAGCCAAAGCCCGCCGGGCTGTCCTCCTCCACGAACAGCGGGTCAAATACAAAGGGGTACTGCCCGTGGTCGTACAGGCCGCTTTCTGCCAGCGCCGGGTCGTTCTGGCTGGCGTACAGCACCACGCCGTTGCAGAACTTGCAGTAGTGCAGCACCATGCGCCCCGTTTCATCCGGGCGCTTGTAGTACCAGTCCACCACCACGCTCTTGGAGCTGGTGTCCTGCCCTTCATCGTGGATGTACCGGGGCATGTCCAGCACGCTGGCGGTGTGTCCTGCCAGCTGCGGGTACTGCGCGCACAGCCGGGCCGTGTCCTCAAGGCTCAGGCTGAAAAAGTCCGGCGATGCCTGAATATCCGCCACGCCCGGCTCCCAGTAGAGCATCAGCAGGTTCACGCTGCGCACCGCAATGTCGCCAATGCCGCCGCGCATTGCAGGGTCCCAGAAGATGCCGGTCACGCCGGTGCCCTGTTTGAGCTTGCGCCACCAGCAGTCGCTGTACACCTGCTCGTAGTCGGCCTGTTCCAGCACCACCGGCAAAACGCTGGAAAGTGCCCGTGCGGTGTCCTCGTCATCTGCCTCTCGGGGCAGCACGTTCGGTTCCGGGTAGTTGTCCATGGCATCGGCGTGCTTGTTGGCAATGCTGTTGAACAGCCACCCGCTGGAAGGCTGGGCCTTGCCGGGCATCATGGGGTTCTGGTAGTTCTTCCAGTGGCCCATGCGGAACCACAGCTCGTTATCCACAATGCGCTTGTCCAGCGCAGCCTTGCCCGCCTTGTACCGCTGCAAGGTCTGCATGGCCTCGGCCACCTGTGCTTCACCCACGGGCAAAGCTTCGTTCTCGTAATCGTCCATTGCGTTTCTCCTTTAAATTCTGTAAAATCTTGCCCGCTTGTGCAGGTTCAGCGGGTCGTCGGGCATGGGCGGCGCAGCACAGCGCACCGGCGGGCTGATAGGGTTCTCCATCAGCACATAGCGGCACTCGTCGTAAATGTGATCCTCCTGCCGGGTGTCGATGTCCTCCACGTTGCTTTCGTCGTACACAAGGTTCGGGATCGTGCGGATAAAGTGCTTGCAGGTATTGAACACCTGAAACATCGGCCTGCCGTCCGCATCAAAATTCAGCCGGTAGTGGAACTGCATCTTGCCCGCAAGCCGGGTGTTGTCGCCGGGGGACCAGCGCAGGAAGTTCGGGCTGCGCTCCATCATAGCGGCAATGCTCTCGCCGCGGCTCTCATCAAAGATGGCCGGATCGGCAATGCCGTGGATCACCCTGCCGCGCAAAAGCGGGTCGTTCTGCTCTGCCTCCCGGATGCGCCGGGCCTGTTCCACCGGGTCGATGCGCAGGCCCTCGTTCGGCCTGCCGGTGCAGCCGTACAGCTCCTTGATGCGGTACAGCCGCCCCTCCTCGTCCGCTGCGTACCACCCCACCGAGAACGGCTTGGAAAAGCCAAAGTCGAACCCGCGGTAGATCTGCCAGTGCTTCGGGATGGTGAACGGTGCGATCACATGGGTCCAGCGCTGATCTTCGTAGCGGGCCGGGTCGTTGCGCCATTCGGTAAACACCTGCCCGGAAAAGCTGTCCCAGCTGCCGTAGAGCAGCGCCTGCTTTTCCGCTTCCGGCATACTGGCAAGGCTTGCAAGGTAGCCGGGGTCGTTTGCCAGCAGGGCGGGGTTATCAAAAATGCTGGAAGGGATGAACACCCGTGCCCGCTGCAGCTTCTGTTCGGTGCCGTCCGGCAGCTTTACCGTGTATTCTTCGGTGATAGGCGTGCCGGGCGGTGCGGGCGTGATGAACCGTGCCTTCACCCACCCGTGTCCGATGCCGCCGGGGTTGGTGGTGGCCCGCATGTACACCCGGGTGCCCGGGCCGGTGGGACGGTTGCGGCTCATCATGTAGCTGTACTCCTCCCATTCAAAGTGGGTCAGCTCGTCAAAGCCGATAAAATCGAAGGCCTTGCCCTGATAATTGGTACGGTCCTTGGTGTACTGCATGGAGCCAAAGTAAATTTTTGCCCCGCTGGGGAAGTTCCACACATGGGCCGTGGCGTTGTACTGTGCCTGCGGGAACGCCCTGTGGTAGTACACCTGGCTCTTGTCCACCAGATCGGAAAGCTGCGGGTAGGTCTTGCGCAGGATCAGCGCCCGGTAGTGCGGAATGTGCACCTGCCGCAGCGCTTCGATCACCAGTGCGTCGCTCTTGCCGCCGCCTGCTGCACCGCCGTACAGCGCTTCCGGTTCCGGGCGGCTCATAAATTCGGCCTGCCGCGGCTGGGGCCGCCAGACCACCGGCACTCTTGCTTGTACAATGCTCATGGTTCTTCCTCCACCGTCGGCAGCAGCACCACGCCGCACTCCGCTCCTTCTGCCTGTGCCCCCTGATCGTTCAGGGTCTTGGCTACACCGGCCAGATCCTTGAGCACCGCCGTGGCCTCCTTGAGGTCTTTCATGGTGCCTGCTCCCGATGCGCCTTCCTTTTTTGCCGCCTTCTGCCGGGCATTCAGCTCCCGCACCTGCTGTGCCAGCAGGGTGCTCAGGGTGTCCGTGGCTCGGCTCAGGCTGGCCAGCCCTCTGGCCTGTTTTGTCTGCCCCATGGTGTTGGGTATCAGCTCCTTTCCGCCCTAGTGTGCTGGGCTATGGCAAAAGGATACCACTGGTGCTGCTTTCCCAACAGTGTGCACTTTTACAGGGCCATAGCGTATATTTTAAATTCAAGAATCCTATTCGTATACTTTCGCCCCTTGTAATTCATCGCTGTTTCGTATCTTTTCAAAAGCAGTGTTTTTTCTCCATCAAAATTTGTGGCAGACCTGCAGAAAACCTTCAAAGTCATACTCATTTGCGATTTTTGGACAAAAAATGAAAAAAGTGTGTTTATTTCGTGGACAAATGCTTTTGTAAAATGTTACAATAGGTTCTGTTCTTTCCCGTCCCACGCACGGACGGGATGTTTTATCTGAATCAGGAGGTTCCTCATGTTAGAAAACATCTTTCATCTGAAGGAGAACCACACCGATGTCAAGACCGAGATCATGGCAGGTATCACCACCTTCATGACCATGGCTTACATCCTTGCGGTCAATCCCAACATCCTTTCTGCTTCCGGCATGGACTCGGAAGCCGTTCTGATCGCCACCGCGCTGGCATCCTTTGTTGGCACTGCGCTTATGGCTCTGCTTGCCAACTATCCGTTTGCACTGGCACCCGGCATGGGCCTGAACGCCTACTTCTCCTACACGGTCGTTCTCACCATGGGCTACAGCTGGCAGTTGGCCCTGATGGCCGTCTTTGTAGAGGGCATCATCTTCATCGTGCTGTCCCTCACTAATGTCCGTGAGGGCATCTTCAATGCCATCCCCATGACCCTGAAGAGCGCCGTCAGCGTGGGCATCGGCCTGTTCGTTGCTTTCGTTGGCCTGCAGAATGCAAAGCTGATCGTCAACAGCGATTCCACCCTTGTCACCTACCAGCACTTCAAGGGCGACACCTTCTCCAGCGTAGGCGTGGGTGCCATTCTGGCCCTGATCGGCGTGGTCATCACCGCCGTTCTTCTGGTTAAAAAGGTCAAGGGCGGTATCCTGTACGGCATTCTTATCACCTGGGTGCTGGGCATCTTCTGCGAGATCGCCGGCATCTATGTTCCCAACCCCGATGCAGGCATGTACTCCGTCATTCCCACCGCTTTTGTCAGCTTCGACTTCTCCGCGCTGGGCAAGACCTTTGGTCAGGTATTCAAGACCGATTTCTCCGGCGTTGGCATCCTGAACTTCTTCGCCGTCATGTTCTCCTTCCTGTTCGTTGACCTGTTCGATACGCTGGGCACCCTGATCGGTGTTGCCTCCAAGGCCGACATGCTGGACGAGGACGGCAAGCTGCCCCACATCAAGGGCGCACTGATGGCCGACTCCATCGCCACCTGCGCAGGCGCTGTGCTGGGCACTTCCACCACCACCACCTTCGTCGAGAGTGCTTCCGGCGTTACCGAGGGCGGCCGCACCGGTCTGACCGCTATGACCACCGGCATCCTGTTCCTGCTGGCCACCATCTTCAGCCCTCTGTTCCTCACCATCCCGTCCTTTGCAACGGCTCCGGCCCTGATCATCGTGGGCTTCTACATGATGGGTTCCGCTGTCAAGATCGACTTCAATGACCCCAGCGAGGGCATCCCCGCCTTCCTGACCATTCTGGCCATGCCCACTGCCTACAGCATTTCTGAGGGCATCGCCATCGGCGTGATCTCCTGGACCCTGATCAATCTGGTCACCGGCAAGGCCAAGGAAAAGAAGATCAGCCCCCTGATGTATGTGCTGACCGTGCTGTTCATCCTCAAGTACGTGTTCCTCTAAGCCGCTGATCTTACCGCAAGCAAAAAAGCTCCCGTCCTGATGATGGACGGGAGCTTTTCTGCTTCCTGTGATCCGGAACAGCCTGTGCATTCGCTCCGGGCTGTCCGGCGTGGAACTATTCTTTTTTAGCGATCAGGGTTATTTGCGCCGCGGGTGGATATGCACTTCCGGGATAGCCACGTTATCATAGTGGATCGGCTTATCAGCCGCCGGAGTGCCGTCCGCATCCATATGATGTGCCACCTTGCCGGTATGGATTTCCGGCAAGGCCACGGTTTCTTCCTCATGGGGATGCTCCCGCTTTTTTCCGAGCCACGTTTTCAGATGGTGATAAAGCGACATTGCACGTCTCCTTTCCCGGTGCGGAAGCCCGCCCGAACTGTAAAGATCAGCTTCAGATAAAATTGATGAACACCGTAATGACCAGACTGTTCAGAAAGTCCGCAAACAGACTGCCCACCAGCGGGATCAGCAGATACGCCTTGACCGAGGGCGAATATTTATCGCAGATGGCCTGCATGTTGGCCATGGCGTTGGGCGTTGCACCCATGCCAAAGCCGCAGGTGCCGGATACGATCACCGCCGCGTCGTAATCGCGGCCCATGATGTTGAACACCACCAGTACCACATACAGGATCATGAACAGGGTCTGCCCGGCCAGCAGCACGATCAGCGGCAGGGCCAGCTCTGCCAGCTGCCACAGCTTCAGAGTGATCATGGCCATGCCCAGGAACAGCGAAAGGCAGATGCCGCCAATGTCATTGATCTCGCCCATATACACGGTGTAGCCGCCGCCATACTCACCCACATTGCGGATGATGGCCGCCGCGATCATGGCACCGATATAAATGGGGAAGGTCATGCCCGTCAGGCTCAGAAGTCTGGACAGCACCGTGCCGATGCCCATTGCGACGATCAGCTGGAAGCTTGCCGCCGGGTACATGGTGGTGTGGCGCTCGTGCTTCATTTCTTCTTCCACCAGTAGGCTGTCATCCTCCGGTACCACCGTGGCCAGCAGGTTGTGCCGCTCAATGAGCATCTTACCGATGGGGCCGCCCATCATGCTGCCCGCGATCAGGCCATAGGTGGCCGCTGCCGTACACAGGGTGGTGGCCCCCTGAATGCCAAAGTCCTCCAGCACCGGGCCAAAGGCACCGGCGGTGCCGTGACCGCCCACCATGGGGATGGAGCCGGTGCAAAGGCCCACCAGCGCATCCACGCCCAGCAGCTTTGCCAGCCCCACGGCCACAAAGTTCTGGCTGACGATCAGCACGATGACCACGCCCAGAAACACGATCATCGCTCTTCCGCCGCTTTTCAGTACCTTGAGGTTTGCCTGGAAGCCCACCGAGGTGAAAAACATCACCATGCAGACTTCCTTTAGAATATCATCAAATGCAAACTCGGCAGCGCCGGTCACATAGCACACACAGTTAAAAATGGCGAACAGCACGCCGCCAATGACCGGAGCCGGAATGCAGAAACGTTCCAGCACCTGCACCCTTGCCCGCAAAAATTTGCCCAGCATCAGCACCAGCACAGCAACGGCCAGTGTCTGATACATATCCAATTCGATCTTCATTGCTCTACTTTCCCTCAGTTCCCAGCCGCTTCATCGACCGTAATTCCTGCCGCCTTATAGTATGCGGCCGCGCCCGCATGGAACGGGATGCCAACGCCCTCTACTGCGTTTTCCTCCGGATCCAGCGGGATGCCCAGCTGCTCTTCCAGCCCTTCCCGGCTGGAGAACAGAAGCTGTGTCAGCTGCTGCACCTGCTTTGCGGGCAGCGCGTTGCTGGCCAGCAGAACGGCTTTCACACCCACCGTCTGCACCTCTTCCGTCTGTCCGGGATAGGTGCCTGCCGGCAGCGTAACGCCGCTGTAGGCGCTGTAAGCGCTCTGCAGGCGCTGTGCTGCCGCACCGTCCACGTTCAGCAGCCGGATGCCGCACTCGCCTGCCAGAGCGGTCAGCACCGGGCTGGGCGCGCCCACCGTCATAAAGATGGCATCCACCCTGCCCGCCTTCAGCTGGGCAGCGGCATCCTCATAGTTCAGGTTTACCATGCTCACCATCTTGTCGTTCAGGCCATAGGCAGATAAGATCTGCCGCGCGTTCTGCTCCGAACCGGATTCTTCCGCGCCGATGCTCACCGTCCTGCCATGCAGGTCCTCAATGGACTGGATGTCGGAATCCACCCGCACCACCACCTGACAGGTCTCGGTGTACAGCGCCGCCACGGCACCAAAGCCCCGGCTTTCCTCCTCGTCGGCAAAGATGCCGGTCTGGTCATAGGCATCCTGCACAAGGTCTGCCTGTGCAATGGCCAGCTGCAGGTATTCGCCGGTCAGCAGACGCAGGTTCGCTGCGGAACCGGCGGTAGCCTTCAGCTCCACCTGCCCGTTGTCCGTCTCGTTTTCCAATGCTGCGAACCGCTCACCGAACTCCCGGTAGATGCCGCCCTCGCCAGCCACACCGAAGCGCAGCCGTTTAACGATCTCCACCGACGAGCATCCGCTCAGCAGTGCTGCTGCCAGCAAAGCTCCGGCCAGCACCGCCGCGAGCCATTTCTTTTTCAAGATCACCACTCCTCTTCCTGCCGCCGCAGTGCGGCAGAGCTTTTATCCTAAATTATACGCATATTGCGGATGAAATGCAATCACCTGCTGCAGAAAAGGAATGCACTTACCCTCCGAACAGCCCGAAGAAGCTGGTATGGGTCACTCCCAGCACAAGGAACAGTGCGATCAGTGCAAACAGCACTCCGATGATAATATCCATCTGGTGCACGGTCAGCGGAAAATGATCGTACATCTTTTCTTTCGCATTCACAAAGTTTTTGTCGCCGTTGTTGAGCAGGCTCTTTTTTCCTTCCTCAAAATCCACCTTCTGCGCGGCCAACTCTGCCTGCTCCTGTGCAAGCTGTGCTTCCCGGGCCGCAAGAGCAGCTTCCCGCCGGGCAAGCTCAGCCTCGCGCTCTTCGGGCGTCTGTTTTTCCTGTGCCATAACGTACCTCCTGATGGTGTTTTTATTATAATACCACACAAATGCAGATAAAAAAAGCGGGCCGCCTGCCCAAAAGCAGACGACCCACAGAAAAAGCTCTTACTTCTTTGCCAGATACTTGCGGATATCGATGGCCACAGCCACGATAATGACAAGACCCTGAACGATGTAGGTGTAAGAAGAGTTGACATTCATGAACTGCAGAGCCACCTTCATCAGCTCAAAGACCAGAACGCCGACCAGAACGCCGGGAACAGTACCAACGCCGCCGGTGGTGGAAACACCGCCGATGGTGCAGGCTGCGATGGCATCCAGCTCATAGCCCTGTGCGGTGTTGACGGATGCGCCGCCGGACTTTGCAGCCAGCAGGCAGCCTGCCAGACCGAACATGCAGGAAGCCAGGATGTAGATGCGGATCTTGGTGGCGTTGACGTTGACACCGGCCACCTCAGCAGCAGCCTCGTTGCCGCCGATGGCGTACATGTACTTGCCGTGACGGGTCTTGTTGTACAGGAACCAGAAGCACCCGGCCACGATCAGAGCGATCCAGATCAGCACAGGCACACCGATGATGGTGTTGGAGGCCAGAGAGGTGAAGTTTTTGTTCAAAGAGCCGATGGGGGTACCGCCGGTGTACACCAGGCAGATACCGTAGACCACCTGCTGCATACCCAAGGTAGCAATGAAGGGCTGCACCTTCAGGTAGCTGACCACCAGACCATTGCACAGACCCACGATGGCGCAGATGGCAATGACCAGAATGAACACCACCGGGGTGGACAGGGTGGGCATATTGGGGTAGAACTTGCCGGAAGCGCCTTCGGTCTGCGCAAAAATGCAGGCCAGACATGCGGCAAAACCAGCCAGACGGCCAGCGGACAGATCGTTACCGGTGGTGATCAGGCAGCCGGAAATGCCCAGCGCGATGATGTAGCGGATGGACACGTTCTTGAACAGGTTGATCATGTTGGTGCCGGAGAAGAAGTTGGGGTGAATGATGCCAACGATCAGAGTGATGGCCAGCATCATCATGATAATGGCGTTGTTGCTGAGCCACTTGCCCACAGCCTTGCCATTTAATTTTTTGGTAGCTTCCACGATAGACAGCCTCCTTAATTACTGATTTGCCGCAGCTGCGTCAGGTGCGGTCTCGAACTGGGTAGCCAGCGCCATGATGTTCTCCTGCGTGGCGTCCTTGCCGTCGATAAAGCCGGTGATACGGCCATCGCACATGACCATGACACGGTTGGACATACCGATGATCTCGCTCATTTCAGAGGAAATCATGATAATGCTCTTGCCCTGCTTGGCCAGATCGGCGATGATGCAGTAGATCTCGTACTTTGCACCAACGTCGATGCCACGGGTAGGCTCGTCCAGAATGAGAACATCGGGGTTGTTGGCCAGCCACCGGGCGATCAGCACCTTCTGCTGGTTGCCGCCGGAAAGGCTCTTGATCTGGGTCTTGGGGCTGGGCACCTTGATGGCCATCTTTTCCTTGTTGGTAGCCACCAGATCCAGGATCTTCTTGTCGTCCAGCATGATGGGGCCCTTGCGCAGGGCATCCAGCGATGCAATGGAGATGTTATCCGCAACACTCAGCACACCCATGATGCCGGTGGCACGGCGGTCCTCGGTCAGCAGAGCCACGCTCTTTTGGATGGCGTCGCGAGGCTGCTTGATGTTCACCTCTTCGCCCTTGATCCACACCTTACCGGAGGTATGGGCACGCAGGCCGAAGATGCCTTCCATCAGCTCGGTGCGCTGTGCGCCCACCAGACCGGCCACGCCCAGGATCTCGCCTTTTTTGACCTCGAAGCTGCAGTGGCGGAAGGAGCGCGGATGGATGGATGTAAAGTCCTCCACCTTCATCATCACCTCGTCCGAGGGATGGTTCTCCAGCGGGGGATACAGGTTCGACAGCTCACGGCCGACCATCTTTGCAATGATCTCTTCCTTGGTCATGTTGGCAACGTCCCACTTACCGATGTACTGGCCATCGCGCATGATGGTGACTTCGTCCGCGATCACCTTGATCTCGTCCATCTTGTGGCTGATATAGACCAGTGCCACGCCCAGAGCCTTCAGCTCGCGCATGATGCGGAACAGCGACTCAACTTCGTTTGCGGTCAGTGAGGAAGTGGGCTCGTCCAGGATCAGCACCTTGCAGTTTGCGGAAACAGCCTTTGCAATTTCCACCATCTGCATCTGTGCGATGCTCAGAGAGCCAAGCTTTGCATGGGGATTGATCTCCAGCTTCAGCTTTTTCAGCAGCTCCTCCGTATCCTTGTACATTTTGGCGTGATCCACCACCGTAACAGGGCCGTACTTTTTGGTGGGGTAGCGGCCCAGCCAGATGTTCTCGGCCACGGTGCGTGCCGGAATCGGCTGCAGTTCCTGATGCACCATGGCAATGCCACGGTTCAGTGCATCCAGAGGGGTGGTGATGGTAACTTTTTCGCCCTCGTATTCAATTTCGCCCTCGTCCATCTTGTAAATGCCAAACATGCATTTCATCAGTGTGGACTTACCGGCGCCGTTTTCACCCATCAGCGCCATGACCTTACCGGGGCGAAGCTCCAACTGGGCGTGATCCAGCGCTTTGACGCCGGGGAAGGTCTTGACCACGCCTTTCATTACCAGACGGTATTCTGACATTCCGCAGAGCCTCCTTGTCGTTTATTATAAGGCCGCAGAAAAACCTTTTTTCAAAACAAGGCGCGTGCGCGGAGAATATTTCTCGCACGCACGCGCTTTATAGCTTTGTTCAAGCCGTCAAGGTCCACTGCGCACCTTGCATTGTTTCAGGAAAACTTTGGTCTTACTTCACGTACTCGGAAGCGTTGTCCTTGGTCACCTTCACATAGTCGACCCAGTAGTACTGCTCGACCTTGGAGCCCTCGACGTACAGCTTGGTAGCCTCAGCAGCTGCAGTAGCCTGACCCACGTCATCGTTCAGAACGGTACCGGTCATGTTGCCATCCAGAACGTCCTGAACAGCCTCAGCCAGTGCATCGACACCAACCAGATAGATGTCCTTGCCGACGGTGCGGTTAGCCTGCTGGATGGACTGCAGAGCGCCCAGTGCCATTGCGTCGTTGTTGCAGAAGACAACTTCGATCTTGTCGCCGTACTGAGACAGAGCGTTTGCAACGTCCTGCTGAGCGGTGGTCTGATCCCAGTTGTCCAGGTACTCGTACAGGCACTCAACTTCCTTGCCTGCATCGGTCAGGGCCTTGATGGAGTACTCGGTGCGGTACTGAGCATCGATGTTCTCGGGGTCGCCCTTGCACATAATGTAGGTGATCTTGCCGTCGCCGTTGATATCGCCCTGAGTCTCGGTCTCCAGGATCAGCTCGCCCTGATAAGTACCGGACTGACGTGCGTCAGCACCAACGTAGCAGCACTTGTCTGCGTAGGAGTCCAGAACGCTCTTGTCGGGCTCACGGTTGATGAAGACGATAGGAGTCTCAGAGGGCTTGACGGTATCAACGATGGTCTGTGCGGAAGTGGTCTGGACAGGGTTGATGACCAGCACGTCCACGCCCTGCTGCAGGAAGGTGTTGATCTGCTCGGTCTGGGTGTTCTGGTCGTTCTTGCCGTCCATGATGGTGACGGCGTAGCCCATATCCTTCAGGTACTCTTCCAGATCGGAGCGGTACAGGGTCATGAAGTTATCAGCAAACTGATAGATGCACACGCCGATGTTGGCAGAGCCGTTGGTAGCAGCGGCAGAAGCAGCGGTGGAAGAAGCAACGCTGGAAGCAGCAGTAGAGGTGCTGGAAGAGCCGCCGCAGGCGGTCATGGCAGCAGTTGCGCCAACAACAGCAGATGCCTTCAGGAAGTCACGACGCGAAATCATTTTCATAATAATGTTCTCCTTCAATTCGTATCTCAGCATTTTCACAGAAGCAATCTTGCATGCACCTGTAATTCCTGTTCGTATTATACCCTTGCAGCACCCCACTGTTCAAGAGAACAAGTTCACAAGATTGAAGGAGTTCTTTTGTGCTATTTCAACAAATGCTTTTTGGGCCCGCCAATTTCTTTTCTCGAAACATCACAATTTTTCATACATTTGCAACCTCCCTACAAAAGCAAAAAAATTATGTCATTTTTCTCTCAAAAAGATTACAAAATGTTGCATCGTCCGGTTTTTGCAGCTTTTTCATTTCTTGTATATCTTGAAAAATATTTTCAGGAATAGTTCGTCCCTGTTCTTCCGCATTTTTTCGCTTCATTTCTGCAATTTTCTGAAAATCGCCTGTCATTCCCGGTTCTTGCCGCCCGCCTTTTGCAAAGAAAATGCCCGGAAGCTTTCCTGAGCCTCCGGGCATCCCGATCCGAGTATCTTTTACAGATGCAGCAGCATCTTTGCAATGTTGAAGTAGATCAGCAGCGTGGTGGTATCCACAATAGTGGTGATCAGGGGTGAAGCCATCACGGCCGGATCCACATGCAGCTTTTCTGCCGCCACGGGCAGAATGCCGCCGATGATCTGCGAGAGCAGGATGGTGCAGATCAAAGTCAGGCACACCACCAGCGCCACCGGAGCCGCGATGCGGTCAAACACCAGCAGCTTTACAAAATTGCATACGGCCAGCGTGCCGCCGCACATCAGGGCTACGCGGCTCTCACGCCAGAGGATGCGGGGCAGGTCGTGGGGCTGGATGTCGCCCACTGCCATGCCGCGGATGATGGTGGAAGTGCTCTGGCTGCCCGCGTTGCCGCCTGCGTCGGTCAGCATGGGGATGTATGCAGTCAGCACGGTCACAGCGGCCAGTGCGTCCTCATAGCCGCGAATGACCAGACTGGAGAAGGTGGCGCTGATCATTAAAAACAGCAGCCACGGTGCGCGGCTCTTATACAGATCCCACATGCTCTGCTTGAAGTAGGGCTTGTCGGAGGGGCCGATTGCGTTCATCTTTGCAATATCTTCGCTGGCCTCGTCCTGCAGGATGCTGATAGCATCATCAATGGTCACGATGCCCACCAGCCGGTTTTCCGCGTCCACGACTGGAATGGCCAGAAAGCCGTATTTCTCGAACAGGTTGGAAACATCCTCCTGATCGGTGGTGGTGCTCACGCTGACCACATTGAAATCCATCAGGTCCTTGATCGGCTCTTCTGTGTTCTTTGCCAGCACCAGCGCCCGCAGGGACACCACGCCGATCAGCCTGCGGCTGTCATCGGTCACATAGCAGTTGTTGATGGTCTCCTTGTCAAAGCCATTCCTGCGGATGGCCTCCATGGCCTGTGCCACGGTCATGTCCGGCCGCAGCTCCATCAGCTCGGTGGTCATCACGCCGCCGGCTGAGTCCTCCGGGTACTTGAGCAGCTCATTGATCATGCGGCGGGTGGCGGGGTCGGCCTGACCCAGAATGCGCTTGACCACGTTGGCAGGCATTTCCTCCACAAGGTCGGTGGCATCGTCCACGAACAGTTCGTCCACCACAGCCTTCAGCTCGGTATCGGTCAGGCCGTCGATCAGCTTCTGCTGGGTCTCAGGGGTCAGTTCGGTGAACACATCTGCGGCCAGATCCTTCGGGCACAGACGGAACAGCACCGGGAGCTTTTCTGCGGGCAGATCCTCAAACACCGCCGCAAGGTCGGGCGCGGGCAGAGTTTCCATCACATCCCGCAGGCTCTGGTATTTCTTGGCATCGTCCAGATTTGCCAGCATGGTCTTGAGGGTATCGATCGAGATTTCAGACATAAAAAAGCTGCCTCCTTTTCAGTGGCAGCTCTCGTTTCTTCTTTTCAGGGAACGCAAACACGCACCGTGTGCATTCACACACAGCAGGGTCTGCGCAAAGCAGAAACGGCGGCTGCCATCATATAAAATAATCGGGGAGAAAGACTGCTGCTACTGCCAGCAGGTTCCATGACAACCACCTCGTTCTCCTGTTGTAAAAAGACACTTTTTGCCTTTTCCGCCCATTACTTTACCACTGCTTTTTTGCCGCGTCAACCCTGCTTTTTAAATTTTTCCGTTTCTTTACAAAAAGTAAAAATGCCCGATGACATTTTTCGTATCATCAGGCACTTTTTAAAATTCATTTACAATGTTTCCACCGTATCAAACAATTCTTTTGCGGCTTCCACAGCATCCTTGCTGCCAAACACCACCCGCACGCCGTTTGCCATGGCGGCACCCAGCTCTGCGGCCTGCTCCTTCAGCAGTGCGGCATCCACCGCACACAGGGCCTTGCGGTCTGCCGCCATCATTTCATCCGTGATGCCGCAGAAATACCGGCGGTCCGTCTCGCGGGCCTCAGCACGCGGCTTGCGGGGGGTGTCCAGCTTGGCCACAGTACCCACAATAAAATCGTTCAGGTCTTTTTCGGTGTACTCCCGTGCTGCCAGCTCTGCCGGGCCTTTTGCAAAGGCGTCGTAGCTTTCCTTTACATGGGGGTCGCGGTAGGTGTACAGGTATTCCACGCCGTCCGAGGAGAGCATTCCGGTGCCGTAAGCGCCGCCCACCTCGCGGATGTTGTGCCACAGGTATTCGTAGCTCATCACGCGGGCCAGCGCCTTGCGGTCGCTGCGGCGCTCCATGGGCCATGCCTGTACATCGTAGTTCACACCGCCGTCAATGATAAACGCTTCGTTCACCGGCGGTGTCAGCGGCTCCACATAGGGCTTTGCCGCAGCGCGGCCCTCGGCAGCAAAGCGGCTGTCCGGCAGCAGAGTGCGCAGCTTTGCAAGGGCATCCTCGCTGCCGTACAGGCTGACCGTCAGCTCCGCGTGCTGCAGCACCTCTGTGCGCAGAGCATCCAGCTTTTCGCCCAGTGCTGCCCAATTGCCGCGCTCCTGCACGCCGCACAGGAACTTGTAATAGCTCACACCGCTGCAGCGTTCACTCACCGCACCGTCCACCGTGTAGTGGGCACTGGCGCGGGTGGCTGCGTATACGTTGCCCTGCTGGATGAACTGCTGTTCCATGTTCAACTTCTGCTGGCTCAGCACCCGTGCAAAAGCAGCTTCTGCCGCCGGGCCGGTAAGGATGGTATCATACAGCCATTCGCCGCCCAGCTCCACAGCCTTTTCCAGACTGCGTTCCAGCAGGCTCAGGCACAGGCTCAGCTTGGCGTGGCAGGGTGCACCCTCCTGCCGCCCAGTCCAGATGTCCAGCTGGGTGCGGCTGTCGCCCAGCCATGTGCTGCGCAGAGTGTTCAGCTGCTGAGCGGTGTGTTCGGTGCTGTCCAGCTCGTCCAGCACATCGGTCAGCAGGTCCAGATACGGCATGTCCTCGGGCTTCACATTGCCAAGGTCATAGTAGAAGTTCAGGTACAGGCTGCCTGCCGAAGGGTGATGCACCAGCTGCGCACCGGCCAGAAGTTCCCGCTCGCCTGGGGCTGTCCTTGCTCCGTCGCCAAGGTCGGCAACGGTCAGCGGGTGCTCCAGCACAAGCTTGCCGTCGGTGCGGATGGGTTCGCCCTCCTCCTTTTCAGGCAGGGTGGGCACCTGCACCACCTGCACCGGAGCCGGTGCAAACAGCTCACGCAGCAGCTCATTGAACCAGCCATCGGCCATCTTTTCCCGCAGGGAAGCAAACAGCCTGTCCGTGTGCAGCAGCAGGGCAGGGTCGCCGGTGTGCAGCCAACCGGTGGAAGCGTTGATGGCATCCAGCACGCCGTCTGGCAGGGTGCCCGGGCGCTCCAGCGATGCAAACTCTGCTGCGTTCAGCGAAGCCAACAGCAGTTCCTGCGGGATGCCCTCGGCCAGAATGCCGTCCACCGCCTTGCGCACAGCGGCAGCGAACTTGCGGGCGCTCTCCTCGGTGGCACCGCGCAGCACCAGTTCCAGCACCGGCTGCAGGGTGCTGTCGTCAAAGCCAATGTCAATATCTGCGCCCAGCTTTTCGGCCAGCAGCGCCGCCTTCAGCGGGGAGTTATTGGTGCCAAGCAGGGCATCCAGCAGGATCTCCACGCCCAGCTGCCGCTCCCGGTCTGCAAAGGCACCGGTGTACCATGCCAGAGCACACTGCACCTCGTCCGGCTCCGGGTTTTCGGTATAGTAGGGCAGTTCCACGCAGGCACCCGCCTGCTCGTGCTGCACGGTCAGCTGCGGACGGCTGGTGCCCTTAGGCATTTTTGAAAGATAATCCCTGTCCAGCAGTTCCAGCTTTTCAGCCATATCCATTTTGCCATAGAGGGTAATGCAGCAGTTGTCGGCGCTGTAGTGGCGG
>UMIO01020229.1_pt1 | contig 20532 bp, 19 predicted proteins | sample 1965821 | NCBI WGS metagenome assembly UMIO01 (sample SAMEA4836127, study PRJEB28245) | human gut metagenome | biome: gut microbiome; material: fecal sample | place: Denmark | collected 2008
AGCCGGTTTTCTCATCCCCGCCCATACAAACAGCACCAGAGCAACGCCGAAGGACACCAGGGCGGTGACTTGGGCGCTTTTGAGGCCCCACAGCATGGGTTCCACGTAATCTCCCCGGAGAAATTCCAGGAAGAACCGGAGCAGGCTGTAGAGCATTACATAAAGGCAGCAGGGCTGTCCTTTTTTGGGTCTGGTGGTCTGGAACAGCAGCAGCAGAGCAAAAAGGATCACATCGATCTGGCCTTCCCACACTTCTGCCGGCCACAGGGGAACCGCTCCGTAGGTGGCCCGGGCCAGGGTCCCTGCCGGATACAGGATGCCGAAATCTCCTCCCGTGGGAGCCCCGAAGGCATCCCCGTTCAGCAGGTTGGCCATCCGGCCGATGCTCTGACCGATGAACAGAGCCGGGCAGATCACATCCAGCATGTCGATCCAGTTGACGTTGTGCCGCCAGCAGTACAGGGCACCGCCCAGCACCCCTCCCAGGATGCCCCCCTGGATGGCCATGCCTCCCTGCCACACAAAGGGGATTTCCAGGAGATGGGCACTGTAATACCCCCAGTCAAAGAAAAACACATCCCAGAGCCGGGCTCCGATGAGCCCGCAGAAGCCTCCGTAGATGCCGATGTCCGGCAGGTACTTCTCCCAGCCCCGGCCGTCCCGCCAGGCCAGGAAATAAGCCACGGCGGTGGCCATGAAAATGGCGATGCACAGCATGATCCCGTACATGCGCACCGGGAAGCCGCCTACAAAAAACAGATATTGATGCACGATGGGTCCCTTTCTTCAATCGCAAATCTTCACCAGATGGAAATCCACATAATCCGCCGCCACCAGCCGGTACCGGGTGCCGTCCCGTTCTCCCTGGAACAGGTTCAGGAAATGGGCCGCATCCCCGTGGACATGGCCGTAGATGCACTGTTCCACCTGGTACTTTTTGCACAGTTCCGTAAAGCCGGTGACTTCTTCCGGGTTGTACAGGGGAGGGTAGTGGAGGGCGGCGATCAGGTGCTTCGCCCCGGCCTCCCGGGCTCCGGCCAGGCTCCGTTCCAACCGCTGGCATTCCCGGTCGTAGACCAGCTGGTCGTGTTCTCCGAACCCGGGCATGCTGGGCAGGTTCCAGCCCCTTGTGCCGCACAGGGCCACATCCCCTGTCTGGTAGAAGGTATTGTGGAGAAAATGGACTTTGGGGGGCAGAGCCGCCTGGAGTTTCTTTAAGGAATTCCACCAGTAGTCATGGTTCCCCTTGAGGATCACCAGATCCCCGGGGAGGGCCGCCAAAGGTCCCAGATCCTTTGCCACCGCGTCTTCCAGATCCATGGACCAGGAGGTGTCTCCCACCAGGAGCACTGTGTCTCCGTCCTTTACCGTTTCCTTCCAGTATGTGATGACTTTTTTTCGATGGCCCAGCCACTGGGCTCCAAAAACCTCCATGGGCTTTGTGGGGGGTTCTCCGGAAAAATGCAGATCCCCCATGGCATAAATTGCCATTGTTCCCACTCCTTCCTGCGTTGACTTTATGTGATACGAAATATATAATGAATCTATTGCACAGACAAAAACCACTGTAATACTCATATGTTACTGAATCCAGAGAACTTATGCAAGGTGTTTCAGACGGGTTTTCTTTTTTAGGAGGTATGTTCATGTTCAAGGAAAAGTACGAGCCACACGAGATCGAAGCCCGGTGGCAGAAGTATTGGGAAGACAACAAGACCTACCAGGTCAGCAATGAGGATCCCCGGCCCAAATCCTATGTGCTGGAAATGTTCCCGTATCCCTCCGGGAACCTGCACATGGGCCATGTGCGGAACTATTCCATCGGGGACGTGGTGGCCCGGTTCCGGACCATGCGGGGCTTCAATGTGCTCCATCCCATCGGCTTCGACTCTTTTGGCATGCCTGCGGAAAATGCCGCCATCAAACACAAGATTCCCCCTGCCAAATGGACCATGGAAAACATCGCCAACATGACCCGGCAGCTGAAGGAACTGGGACTGTCCTATGACTGGGACCGGAAAGTGGTCACCTGCAAGGAAGAGTACTACAAATGGACCCAGTGGTTCTTTGAACTGATGTACAAACGGGGCCTGGCTGTGAAGAAGGAAGCCTCCGTGAACTGGTGCGACACCTGCGGCACCGTACTGGCCAACGAACAGGTGGAAGACGGCAAATGCTGGCGCTGCCATCAGCCGGTGGAAAAGAAACAGCTGAGCCAGTGGTTCTTCAAGATCACCGACTATGCGGAACAGCTGCTGGACGACCTGGACAAACTGCCGGGCTGGCCGGACCGGGTGAAGACCATGCAGCGGAACTGGATCGGCCGCAGCGAAGGTCTGGAATTCGGCTTTGAAGTTCCCAGCCTCCACAAGAAACTGAATGTGTACACCACCCGTCCGGATACCATCTACGGGGTCACTTTTGTGGTGATCCCTCCGGAACATCCCATGGTGGAAGAACTGCTGAAGGACAATCCCCGGAAAGCGGAACTGGAAGCCTTCTGCAACAAAGTGAAGAACACCTCCGATATTGAACGGACCTCCAGTGAATCGGAAAAACTGGGCATGTACACCGGAGTGGACTGCATCCATCCTCTCACCGGGGAAAAAGTCCAGATCTGGATCACCAACTATGTACTGGTGGACTACGGTACCGGCGCCGTTATGGGGGTGCCCACCGGGGACCATCGTGACTGGATGTTTGCCACCAAATACGGCATCAAGAAGATCCTCACCCTCCAGCCCAAGGACAAGGAACTGAAGCTGGAAGAAATGACCGATGCCTATGAGGACAAAGACGGGGTACTGGTGAATGCCGGTCCCTTCACAGGCATGGAAATGCACAAGGCCATGAAGGCCATCATTGACTATATGGAAGAAAAAGGCCTGGGGAAACGGCGGATCAACTACCGTCTCCGGGACTGGCTGATCAGCCGTCAGCGGTACTGGGGCTGTCCCATTCCGGTGGTGTACTGCCCGCACTGCGGAGAAGTGCTGGTACCGGAAAAAGACCTGCCGGTGAAGCTGCCTCTGGACGTGAAGTTCGACGCCGGTGCCTCTTCTCCCCTGGCTACCAGTGAACAGTTCGTCAACTGCACCTGTCCCAAATGCGGGGGTCCGGCCAAACGGGAACTGGACACCATGGATACCTTCCTGTGCTCTTCCTGGTACTACCTGCGCTACACTGATCCCCACAATGACAAGGCTCCCTTCAGCGAAGAAGCCGTAAATCACTGGATGCCGGTGGATCAGTACATCGGGGGCATCGAACACGCCATCCTGCACCTGCTGTATTCCCGGTTCTTCATGAAGGTGCTCCACGACGCCGGCCTGGTAAAAGCGGACGAACCCTTCACCAACCTGCTGACCCAGGGCATGGTGATCAAGGACGGGGCCAAAATGTCCAAATCCCTGGGGAACGTGGTGTCTCCGGAAGAAATCGTCGGGAAGTTCGGGGCCGATACCGCCCGTCTCTTCATTATGTTCGCCGCTCCTGTGGAACGGGAACTGGAATGGAGCGACCAGGGAGTGGAAGGGTCCTTCCGGTTCCTGAACCGGGTATGGCGGATCGTGTACTACTTCAAGGATGTGCTGGCCCGGAAGGTCACCTCCTATGATACCGCCCACCTGAACGAAGCGGACGAAGAACTGCGGCACATCCTCCATGTGAGCATCAAGAAGGTCACCGAGGACATTGACAACCGGTTCAACTTCAACACTGCCATTTCCACCCTGATGGAACTGGTGAATGCCCTGTATGCGTACCGGGAAAAGGCCAAACCGGTGAACGACGGTCTGGTGTACGAAGCCATTTCCAAGCTGCTGCTGATGCTGGCGCCCTTTACGCCCCACATCACCGAAGAACTGTGGCATGACGCCATGGGCAGCGAAAACAGCATCCACAAGGAACCCTGGCCCACCTACGACCCGGAAGCCATCAAAGTGGAACAGGTGGAAGTGCTGATCCAGGTCAACGGGAAACCCAAGGCACGGATCATGACCGCACCGGAAATCAGCAAAGAGGACCTGGGGAACCTGGCCCTGGAACAGGAAGAAGTCAAAGCCGCCATCGGAGACAAGAAAGTGATGAAAGTCATCGCCGTCCCCGGCCGGCTGGTGAATATTGTAGCGAAGTAAAAAAAGGGGCTGTTGCGCAAGCAACAGCCCCTTGTCAACTGTCAGCTGCCGAAGGAATCCAACCGCCGCAGCGCTTGGACACGAATGGAAACGCCGCTGAAGCGGCTAACCCACCACCAGCCTTACGGCTGGTCCCCCGCCCTTGAAAAGGGGCGGATAGTGACACTGGTGCTCAGCCCGCGTGTCACGGGAGCAATGGGCGCCAGCCCGAGCCTGTATCCGCCCTTTTCAAGGGCGGGGGTATCCATGCGCAGCATGGGTGGTGGGTTAGCCGCCGCAGGCTGCGTTTCCATTCAAAATCAATTTGCAGAATTGATTTCCTTCGGCTGCTGACAACTGACCGTTGACAAGGTGCTGCTGGGAAAGCAGCACCTTTATCAGAATATTACTTGTTTTAAAATGGGAAAAGTTCTCCTGCGGCATTGCGGAAAAAAGTGATATAATAGAAACTGTGAAAAGGGGCGCTCTGCGCCAGCCTTTTAATATTTGGGTAGGAGTGATATGGAATGGCATTTATGGACGAACTGAAGGCTCGTGTTAAACCTGCACAAAAGGTGATTGTGCTGCCGGAAAACGACAGTGACAGAGCTCTGAAAGCTGCTGCTATCGTTACGAAGGAAGGGTTTGCTAAAATCGTGCTGGTAGGGGATCCCGCCAAACTGCAGAAAGATGCAGAACGTCTGGGCATCAGCTTTGACGGCGTAAAGATCGTCAACCCTGCAACCTATGAAAAAATGGACGAACTGTGCGCTTACTTCGCAGAACGGAGAAAGAAAAAGGGCATGACCGTGGAAAAAGCACGGGAAATCATGCTGAAAGATACCACCTTCTTTGGTGCCGGCCTTCTGGCCATGGGCGATGCTGACGGCGTTGTTTCCGGTTCCACCCGGACTTCCGCTGACACCATCAAAGCCGGCCTGCAGGTTGTGGGCGTAAAACCCGGCAACAAGACCGTATGCAGCGGTTTCATTGTGCTCAGCGACAAAGAAAACCTGGGCGACCACGGCAAACTGGTCTTCGGGGACTGCGGCGTTATCATCGATCCCACTGCTGAACAGCTGGCCGATATCGCTGTAAGCTGCGCTGAACGGGCCAAGACCACCCTGGAAATCGCAGAACCGAAAGTGGCTCTGCTGTGCTACTCCACCAAAGGCTCCGGCTCCGGTGAAGAAGTTGACAAAGTGAAGGAAGCTGTTGAAATCCTGAAATCCCGGAACGTGGACTTCGCTTTCGACGGTGAACTCCAGGCTGATGCTGCCCTGGTTCCTGAAGTTGGGGAACGGAAGGCTCCTGGCTCCAAAGTGGCCGGCCATGCCAACGTGCTGATCTTCCCGAACCTGTGCGCTGCCAACATCGGTTACAAACTGGTTGAACGGTTCAGCGGTGCCACCTGCCTTGGGCCTCTGGTACAGGGCCTGGCCAAACCGGTTCTGGACCTGAGCCGCGGCTGCTCCACCCAGGACGTAGTAGACGTAGTGGCTGTCTGCGCCAGCGACGCCATTGCTGCTGAAGGGAAATAAAAAGTATAAAAAAAGCTGTTGCGAGAGCAACAGCTTTTTTTTGTGAAGGTCTCGGGTCGTGACCCGCGGTCCGAGACCGGAGGTGTGAATTCTTTCACACCTCCTTTTTTATTTCCTGTACGCCAGCGCCAGATCTGCGCTGGAGAACTGGGTACCTTCCAGGTTGGCGTGGCTCAGGTCCGCATCGTCCAGGTTGGCGTTGGTGAGCACTGTTTTGCTCAGGTTGCTCCCTTCCAGGGTGGAGCTCATGAGATTGGCGTTCTTGAAATTGGCTTCCGGCAGGCTGGCCTTCCGGAGCCGGGCGTTGTACAGGTTGGCGGAGGTGAAGTTGGCTCCCCGGAGCTGGGTCCCGAACAGCCAGCTCCGGGCCAGGTTGGCGGAAAAGAAGTTGGCCATGGCTCCGTTGGCATAGTCGAAATTGCTTTCCCGCAGGTCCGCCGTGTACAGGTTGGCGAAGGTCAAAAGAGCATGGGAAAAGCTGGTCCGGTAGGCGGTGACCCCCACCAGGGAACTCCGGTTCAGCACCGTATGGGAAAAATTGGCGTTGGACAGGTCCGCCCCTTCCAGGTCGGAACCAGCCATATAGGCATTCCGCAGATTGGCTTTCTGGAGATTGGCTTCCTTCAGGTTGGCGTTTTCCAAAATGGCGCTGGTCATATTGGCATAGCTGAGATCCGCCCCCTGGAGATTGGCTCCCGTAAGATCCGCATCCCGGAGATAAGCGCCCCGGAGATCCCCGCCGGGGCAGGAACGGGTGGCCAGCAGCTGATCCACATCACTCTGCCGGTAGGCGGAAACCGGCAGGGCAGCGGTCAGGGCCAGCAGGGCTGTGAGAAAAACTTTTTTTCCAAACATGGTCTTACTCCTCCTCCAGGATGGCCATCAGGTCTTTGGGGTCTTCCGGCAGTTCCGGGATGATCTTCCAGGGGTGATAAGCTTCCAGCCGGTCCGGTTTGTAGGCGGAGCCTTTCAGTACAATCAGGCTCCGGACCCCGATGGCCTGGGCGCAGGTAATGTCGTGGGGAGTATCCCCGATGACCACCAGCTGGTCCCGGGTGGCTGCCGGATCCGTTTTCCGCACTTTGTCCCACAGGGCCTGGGACAGGTCGTCCCGGAGCTCGCTGATTTCCCCGAAGGCACTGCGGCTGTAGTCGAATTCCTCTTCAATGCCGAAATACCGGAGCTTGGCATGGGCGGCTACTTCGCAGTTGCCGGTGAGCAGCAGGCTGGTGGTGTCCGGGTTTTCCCGGAGCCAGTCCAGGGTGGTCTGTACATGGGGCAGGAGATGGCCTTTTTTGGCCACCAGGGAGGCCGGGAGTTTTTTTCCGTAGGCCTGGAGCATCCGGGTCACTTCGTCCGGGGTACAGTGGCCCTGGATCCCTTCGATGGCCTTCCGGGCAATATAGGTGTCCGTCCGGCCGGCCATGCCGTAGGTGAATTCAAAATTGTCCAGACCGTACAGGTCGTTGATGGTGGACTTCATGGCAGCCACCCCGGCGTAGTTGGTGAGCAGCAGGGTGCCGTCAATGTCCCAGCAGATATATTTCATGGTTCATTCTTCCTTTGATTGTCAAAAACAAGAGGCGCCGCAGCAGAGCCTCTTGTTCTTTGTCTTATTCCTTGTCTTTTTTCCAGGTCATGAATTTCTTCAGTTTGGCGCCTGCGTTCTTGGCCCGGCGCATGGTCTTCACCATCTTTTTCCGCTGAGGCTTCATGTCTTTGATGGAACCGTAGTCCCCCCGTTTCAGGGTGGTGAGTTTGGACTGGTCAGGACCGAATTCCTGCCGCAGGAATACAGCCACCTGTTCCGGATTGGCCGCGCTTTCCAGGGTGAATACATCCGCCTCCACATACCCGTAGGTGGGGAAGACATGGAGGAAAAGATGGCCGTTGGTACACAGCATGACGAAACAGAAATCGTCTCCTTCATCATTTTCTGTGGAATACAGGGCCAGTTCCTTCAGACAGAACCGTTCGGCGGCTTCTTCCAGAATATCCCGGATCTTTTCTTTGTCGAATACAACTTCTTCTGCACAGCGGTACATGTCCAGCGCTGCCTGTGTGCCTTTTCCAATCACGTGGCGTTCACTTCCTTTGATTTTCTTCGATTTCGTTCAGAATTCAGCTTTCTTATTATACCGTAATTCTCCATGGGCTGTCAAAAAAAACGGAAAACTATGCTATAATGATAGGAACATACGTTCAGAAGGAGCAGCAGGGTATGGCCGAAACCGTTTCCATCGAAATCACCATTAAAAATATCGTCTTCCAGGCAGCTACAGGCACCTTCAGTGTCTTCCGGGGAGAAAATCCGGAAGTGGGGACCATTTCCATTGTTTACAAGGGACAGGCCCCTTATGCCGGAGAACAGGTGCGGCTTACGGGCACCTGGGGGGAACATCCCCGGTTCGGGCGTCAGTTCCAGGCCCAGAGCTGGGAAGCCATCCAGCCCAAGGGGGCGGAAGGCCTGGTGAAGATGCTGGGCAGCGGGGTGCTGAAGGGAGTGGGCCCGGCCATGGCCCAGCGGATCGTGGACAAGTTCGGGGAGGATACCCTGGAGATCCTAGAAAAATTCCCGGAACGGCTCCGGGAGGTCAGCGGCATCGGCAAAAAGAAGGCGGAGGCCATTGTGACTTCCTATGGAGAACTCCGGGAAAACCGGGAACTGGTGTTTTTCCTGGAAAGCCACGGGATCAGCGGCAACTTCGCTCCCCGGATCCAGGCTCTGTACGGGAATACGGCGGTGACCCGGATCAGCAACAACCCCTACTGCCTGGCGGAAGATGTGGACGGGATCGGGTTCCGGACGGCGGACACCCTGGCCCGGAACCTGGGGGTGGATGAACATGACGAGGACCGGATCCGGGCGGGGATCCATTTTACCCTGCTCCAGGGAGCCAACCAGGGCCATACCTGTGTGCCGGATTCCTGGCTGGTGGCCATGGCGGCCAAAGTGCTCCAGGTGGAACCTCTGGAAGTGCGTCAGGTCTTCGACCAGCTGCTCCGGGACAACCTGCTCCGGGTGGAGGACCAGGGGGACCATGTGGACGTGTATCCGGAATACCTGTACCGGGCGGAAGAAGGGGTGGCCCGGCGGCTCCTGGCCCTTCGGGACAATGTGAACGCCCTGTGGAAGGTGGACTACCAGAAGATCATCCGGGAATGGGAACAGGATGAACGGATCCAGCTGGCCCCGGAACAGGCGGAAGCGGTGAAGGCGTCCGTGGACCATGGGGTCTTTGTGCTCACCGGGGGTCCCGGCACCGGGAAAACCACCGTGGTGAAGGGAATCCTGTCGGTGATGGAACAGGCCGGGTGCAAGATCCTGCTGGCAGCGCCTACAGGACGGGCGGCCAAGCGTCTGTCGGAAAGCGCCGGGAAGCCGGCTCTTACGGTCCACCGGCTCTTGGAATACACTCCCAACGGAGAAGGGGATTCCTATTGGGGCCGGGATGAGGACAATCCCCTGGAGGCGGATGCGGTGATTGTGGACGAAGCCTCCATGATGGACATCGTGCTGATGTACAACCTGCTGAAGGCTCTGCCGCTGGGCTGCCGGCTGATCCTGGTGGGGGATGTGGACCAGCTGCCCAGTGTGGGGCCCGGCTCCGTGCTCCAGGACATTATCCGCAGCGGCACCATGCCCATTGTCCGGCTGGAAAACGTGTTCCGTCAGGCGGAACTGAGCCCCATAGTCCGGAATGCCCACCGGATCAACCAGGGGCTGATGCCCCAATGGGAAGGGGAGAAGGATTTCAGCTTCCGGGAATTTGCCACGGAAGAGGAAACCATGCACTATATTGTGGACCTTTATGCCCATCTGGCCCGGACCCAACCCCAGGACAGCCTCCAGGTGCTTACCCCCATGCATAAGAACCTGTGCGGGGTGGAGAACCTGAACAACCTGCTCCAGGCCCGGATGAATCCCCCGGACCCGGAAAAACAGGAGTACCGGGGAAGCTTCCTGCTGCTCCGGGAAGGGGACAAGGTGATGCAGATCCGGAACAATTATGAAAAGAACGTGTTCAACGGGGACATCGGCCGGATCCGGAGCATCCAGGGAGCCTATGTGACCGTGGACTTCCCGGACCGGGCGGAAGGGGAGGCGGTGACCTACGAAGGGGCGGAAATCTCCGATCTGCGGCTGGCCTATGCCATGAGCGTCCACAAAAGCCAGGGCAGCGAATATGCCGTGGTGCTCATGCCATTGGTATTGAGCCACTACATCCTGCTCCAGCGGAACCTGTTCTATACCGCCATCACCCGGGCCAAAAAGCAGGTGTACCTGGCCGGGAGCAAAAAAGCCCTGGCCGCCGCTGTAGGCAATGACCGGACCCGGAAGCGTTACAGTCTCCTGGCGGAACGGCTGAAAAGGTACAGTGAGTGAAGAGGTGCACCATGTTCTCATCCATCCTTGCCCTGCTCCAGTCCCTGTTCTATCCCCACTGCTGTCCCGGCTGCGGGGAGGAGGTCCGGGAACCGGGGGTCCTGTGCGGCCGGTGCCGGGAAGGGGTGTGGCATCCCCGTTCTTTCCATCCCGGGAGTCTGGACTGTCCCCATGTGGACGGGATGTTCTTCCTGTTGGATTACGCCGGGGCCATCCAGAAAACCCTCCAGCAGGCCAAATTTCAGGGGCGGGAGGACCTGCTGCCCCGGCTGGGGGAAGAATGGGCCCGGGGGATCCGCCAGGAGGGGAAATTCTCCTGGGACCTGCCTCCGGAAGTGACCCTGTGTGCCACCGGCATCCCCACGGATCCCCGGCGGCGGAAAAAACGGGGATACGACCTGCCGGAAGAAATCTTCCGGCCCTGGTGCCGGCAGGAAGGGTACCGGTGGGAGACCCTGCTGATCCGGAACCGGAGCACCCGGCCCCAGTACGGCCTGACCCCGGAAGAACGGAAAAAGAACATCAAAGGATGCTTCACCCTGGTCCGGCAGGAAAATCTGCCGGATATCGTGCTGCTCTGCGACGACATCTGCACCACCGGCAGCACCTTGGAAGAAGCCGCCCGGACCCTGAAGCAGGGAGGAGTGAAAAAGGTTTATGCGCTGGCCCTGGCCAGTGGGAATTGATAAAGGAGCTGTTGCCCGTGCAGCAGCTCCTTTTTTATGGTAAGCTATAAGATAGTTCATACTAACGGAAACAGGGGATGTGCTATGGAAAACAACAACCGAAAATCAGGGGCAGGGGTTTCCCGCCAGGGTTCCTGGCTGATGATGCTCCGGTCCCTCCGGGAATTCAAAAAAGATGCTCTGCTGACTCCCATTACCGTCATGGGGGAAGTGGTGTTCGAGGCCCTGATCCCCTATGAAATCGCTCTGCTGGTCAATGAGGTGAAGGCAGGCTGCGGACTGGACCGGATCCTCCACTATGCGGGGATCCTGCTCCTCATGGCTCTGTGCGCCCTAGCCTGCGGCTATGTGGCCGGAATCACCTGCGCCCGGGCTTCCTGCGGTTTTGCCAAGAATCTCCGCCAGGACGTGTTCTATCAGATCCAGGAATTTTCCTTCGGGAATATGGACCGGTTCTCCTCCGCCTCCCTGGTGACCCGCCTCACCACGGACATCCAGAATATCCAGATGGCCTTCATGATGCTGGTGCGCACCGCCTTCCGGGCCCCCTTCAACCTGCTGGCCTCCTTCTTCATGGCCTGGTACATGGGGGGACGGATGGCCCTGTGCTTTCTGGTGGTGATCCCCATTCTGGGCTATGGACTGTATAAAATTGCCGTGCTGTCCGTGGGCCTTTTCCGGAAAGGCTTCCCTCAGTACGATGCCCTGAACTACAAGGTGGAGGAAAACATCAAGGGCATCCGGGTGGTAAAATCCTTTGTCCGGGAAAAAACGGAAATCGCCAAATTCGATGAAACCGCACGGAAGGTCCAGGCCATCTTCACCAAAGGGGAACGGTACGTGGCCCTGAACAACCCGCTCATGCAGATCTGCATTTACGGGGTCATGATTTTCCTTTTGACCCAGGGCTCCCGGCTCATCGTCACCACCCGGGGCCGGCTGCTGGACATTGGCCAGTTTTCCACCCTGCTCACCTACAGCTTCCAGATCCTGGGATCCCTCATGATGCTGTCCATGATCATGGTGGTGCTTACCTTTACGGAAGAATCGGTCCAGCGGGTCCGGGAAGTGCTGGAAGAAGCCAGTACCCTCACTTCCCCGGCTGATCCGGTGAAAACCGTCCGGGACGGCTCTGTGGATTTCCAGGGGGTCTCTTTTCAATATGAAGGGAGTACCGGGGAACCGGTGCTCCAGGACATTACCCTGTCCGTTCGGAGCGGGGAAGTGGTGGGAATCGTGGGAGGCACCGGCAGCGGCAAATCCTCCCTGGTCCAGCTGATTCCCCGGCTCTATGATGTGACTGCCGGCTCTGTCCAGGTGGGCGGGGTGGACGTGCGCCGGTACGACTTGGAAACCCTCCGGGAAAACGTGGCCATGGTGCTCCAGAAAAACCTGCTGTTTTCCGGTACGGTGGCGGACAACCTGCGCTGGGGAAATCCCCATGCCACCCAGGCCCAACTGGAAGAAGCCTGCCGGTGGGCCTGTGCGGACGAATTCATCCGGAGGCTGCCCAAAGGATATGACACCTGGATCGAACAGGGGGGCACCAACCTGTCCGGAGGCCAGAAACAGCGGCTGTGCATTGCCCGGGCCCTGTTGAAACGGCCCAGGATCCTGATCCTGGACGACAGCACGTCGGCAGTGGACACCCGGACGGACCGGGCCATCTGGGACGCCCTGGCCACGGCCCTTCCCGGCACCACCACCTTCATCATCGCCCAGCGGCTGTCTTCCGTGGAACGGGCGGACCGGATCCTGGTGCTGGACAAGGGACGGATCCACGGTATGGGTACCCATGGAGAGCTGCTCCGGACCGATGACATCTACCAGGAAATGGCCCGGTCCCAGAATCTGCTGGAAAAAGAAAGGGAAAAGGAGGGGACGCTCCATGGCTGAGAAGAAAAACATCTTCAGCTGGAAAAAAGCCTGGCGGTTCTTCCGGACCCTGTGGGGGTTCTATCCCCGGCTGCTGCCCGGGATCCTGGTGCTGATCTTCATCAATGCGGGAATCCTGTCCCTGCCCGGGATCTTCATGCAGAAGGTGGTGGCCGTGCTGGAAAGGGCCTGGAACCAGCAGCTGCCCTGGGCGGCGGTCCAGCCGGAAATCTACGGCTATGTGCGGATCCTGGCCCTGCTGTACCTGGTGAGCCTTCTGGCCAATGTAACCTACAACCAGCTGCTGGCGGTATTCAACCAGGGGAGTCTGGCCAAATTCCGGGAAAAGCTGTTCACCCATATGGAAACCCTGCCTCTGGGGTATTTCGACCGGCACCAGCGGGGGGACATCATGAGCTATTACACCAACGACGTGGAAGCCCTCCGGCAGATGATTTCCCAGTCTTTTCCCCAGTTATGCGTCACCGCTGTGACGCTGACGGTGCTTTTGGCCATTATGCTGTATTACAGCCTGTGGATGAGCCTTGTGGTGGTGGGAGGCTCCCTCTGGTCCGTGGTCATTACCCGGAAAGTGGGGGGCCGGAGTGCCCGGTATTTCATGGAGCAGCAGCACACCCTGGCGGACTGTGAAGGCTTCATGGAAGAAAGCATCAACGGGGGCAAGGTGATCAAGGTGTTCAACCATGAGAGGGCAGCCCGGGCGGAGTTCGACCGGGTGAACCAGGCTCTTTTTGATGCTTCCTGCAAAGCCAACCAGTATTCCAACACCCTGATGCCCATATTGAACAATGTAAGCTATCTGATCTACATCATCGTGGCGGCCTGCGGAGGCCTGTTCCTGGAAAAACAGGTGCCCAACCTGTCCCTTTCCGAGCTGCCCTTCAGCCTGGCGGTGATGGTGCCCTTTTTGGGCATGAGCCGGCAGTTTGCCACCAACATCCAGATGATCTCCCCCCAGATCAACGCCATGGTCATGGGCATGGCCGGGGCGGAACGGATCTTCGGGCTTTTGGACGAAAAATCGGAACAGGACAGCGGGACCGTGGAACTGCGGCCTCTGGAAGAAGGCACTGGGGTCCGGCACTGGGCCTGGGTGCTGCCGGGAAAAGCGGGAAAGGAAGAACTGCAGCCTCTCCAGGGAGAGGTCCATTTCCGCCATGTGGATTTCGGGTATGAAAAGGGTAAACCCATCCTCCAGGATATTTCCATCGATGCCCTGCCCGGCCAGAAAATCGCCCTGGTAGGGGCCACCGGCGCCGGGAAGACCACCATCACCAACCTGCTCACCCGGTTCTACGACATTGCTTCCGGGTCCATCACCTATGACGGGATCCCTCTGGAACAGATCCGGAAAGGGGCTCTCCGCCGGTCCCTGGGCATGGTGCTCCAGGATACGGTGCTGTTTACCGCCACGGTGCTGGAAAACATCCGGTACGGACGGCTGGACGCCACCGATGAGGAATGTGTGGCGGCGGCCAAAAGGGCCGGAGCGGACGACTTTATCCGGCACCTGCCCCAGGGGTATGCTACAGTGCTGAAAGGGGCCGGTGCCGGGCTCAGCCAGGGCCAGTGCCAGCTGCTGGCCATTGCCCGGGCGGCGGTGGCGGATCCTCCGGTGATGATTTTGGACGAAGCCACCTCCAGCATCGACACCCGGACCGAACAGATTGTCCAGCAGGGGATGGATGCCCTGATGGAAGGGCGGACCGTATTCGTCATCGCCCACCGGCTGTCCACCGTCCGGAACGCTGATCAGATCCTGGTGCTGGATCACGGCAGGATCCGGGAGCAGGGAACCCATGAACAGCTGCTGGCCCAGAAGGGGATGTACTGGCAGCTGTACACGGGAGCGTTTGAGCTGGAATGACAAAAAGGGGACTGTTGCATGTGCAACAGTCCCCTTTTTGGGGCCGCGGCTGAGGCTGTGAATCAATTCACAGCCTCTTTGCACTTCTTTATGAACTTCTCCGGATCCCGGACGTAATCGTACCGGATCGCTTCTTTGCCTTTTCCGATGACCAGGGTGCCGTAGCCGGCTTTCCGGCCCAGGAATCCCTGTTCCATGGTCATCTGGGCGGCCATGTCCAGGGGAATCATATACTGCTTCTTCTTGAATGCTCCTTTGAACAGCACCAGCCGTTTATTGGTAAGGAGCAGCAGCTGGGATTTATAGTACATGAACCGGAAGCAGAGCCAGATCAGCCCTGCCGGCACGTACAGAATCAGCACCACCAGAGGCCAGAAAAAATACATCAGGGACCGGTCCGCCCGGGCCAGGGGTTTCTCTTCTTCTTCGTCCATGGGCCGGGTTTCCGCCTCTTCTGCCTCATCTTCCGCCGGCAGGTTTGGGGCGGCTGCCTCCTGGGAAGCCTGAGCTTCCGTCTGTTCCGTCTTTTTTTCTTCCGAAGCGTCCGCCGCTGTATCCGGGGACGCCTGGCTGTTTTCCGCTGTTTCGGGATTTTCCTGCGGATTGGGTTCCATAGTGCATCTCTCCTTCATGATTGTCGTCTTCCCCGATTATACCATATCCGCTTTCCCTTGCCACCTTTCTTCTTCCGTACTATACTATTCCATGGTTATTTTTGACAATGGGAGGTTTGGTACCTTGGTGAACATACAGAAAAAACTGGCTTTGCTGGTGGCAGGCCTGATATGTGCCTGTACCTTCAGCATCCCCGGGATTTCCGGAGCTGCGGCAGGAGAAACGGCAGGAGCCCCGTCCCTGGTCTTTGACAGCGATCCGGGCAGCGATGATGCCCTGGCCCTGTTTCTGATGAAGCAAAGGCAGGTGGTACCGGATCTGGTTCTGGCTACCTATGGCAATGCCCCGGAAAAGCAGACCAGCAGCAACCTGGTGCTGGTCCTGGGGGATCTGGAACTGGATCTGCCGGTATACCACGGGGCGGACCGTCCCTGGAAGGGGAAAAAGCCCAGATACCGGGAACCCGGATTCAACGGGAAGGATGGTCTTTTGGGCCTTTCGGATACCTTCCGGGATAAAAACGAAAAAAACGGCCGGAAACTGGTTCAGCCCGGCAGCCTGGAAGAAGCCCGGGAAAAACTGAAACAGCACCGGCACATCACCTATGTGGCCACCGGCCCTCTGTCCACCCTGGCAGTCCTGGTCCAGGATCCGGACATCAAAAGCCGGATCGACCAGGTGTACATCCTGGGAGGCCAATTGGCGGCTCCGGATCCGGAAACCCTGGGGGAAGCCAACTTCGCCTGGGACCCCAAAGCGGTGAAAATCGTAATGGAAAGCGGATTGGACATTACCCTGTTCCCGGTGGAACTCACCGGTACCCAGTACATTGAAGAAGAAGAGCTCCAGAATCTGTCCCGGCAGGGTACCTGGCCGGAATTCCTGGATCTGATCCGGGCCAACCAGGCTGCCCATGCCAAAACCGGGGAAGAGAATGCGGCGGTGCTGCCGGCCATTTTCCCGGTGCTCTATCAGCTGGCTCCGGAACAGTTCGCCGTGGAGGACCGGCGGATCACCGTGGACAAGAACGGACAACTCCAGGAAAATCCCCAGGGGACCCTGGTCCATGCGGTGTTGGGAGTGAATCCCCGGTACCAGTGGAAAGCCCTGGAAAAGAGCTTCGGCCAGTAAACCGTGCCCTGGCCGAAAAAATGTGGTATCATAAAGCAGAGAAATGGGCCTGCCTTGAGCCGTGGCCTTCTGCAAAGGGGATATGAACATGAAATCTACGCTGCGCCGTACCTGGGCGGAAATCGATCTGGACGCCCTGGCCTACAACTATCATAAAATCCGGGAGCACATCGGACCCAAGGTGAAATTCCTGGGAGTGGTGAAGGCGGATGCCTACGGCCACGGAGCCGTCCAGGTGGGGAAACTGCTCCAGTCCCTGGGCGCCAACTATCTGGCGGTGAGCAGCATCGACGAAGCCATGGAACTCCGGTTCAACGGCATCACCATGCCCATCCTGATCCTGGGCCATACCCCCCGGGAACAGGTGGACCGGCTGATCTGCTTCAACATCACCCAGGCGGTGACCTGTGAAGCCAAGGCCCTGGAATACAGTGAAGAAGCCGTGAAGTACGGGGGAACCCTGAAGATCCATGTGAAGGTGGATACGGGCATGTCCCGGCTGGGGTACATCTGCGAGGGAGATTATTTCGAACACGGGGTGGAGGGAATCATCCACGCCTGCAGCCTGCCCGGGCTGGAGCCGGAAGGGATCTTCACCCATTTCGCCGTGGCTGATGAACCGGGAGAAGAGGCCCTGGCCTATACCCGGCACCAGTTCCAACTGTTCAAAAATGTCTGCGACGAAGTGGAAAAATGGACCGGAAAGAAATTCAAACTCCGCCACTGCGCCAATACCGGAGCCACCACCCTGTTCCCCGATACCCATCTGGACATGGTCCGGCCGGGGCTGCTGCTTTACGGCTATGGAGAACACGCCCGGATCCTGGGGCTGAAGCCGGTGATGGCGGTGAAGACCACCATCAGCACCATCAAGATCTATCCCAAAGGGACCAGGATCAGCTACGGAGGCATCTACACCTGTGACAGGACCACCCGGATGGGGGTGGCGCCCATCGGGTACGCCGACGGGTTCATGCGCTGCCTGTCCAACCGGTGCGGTTTCGTGACGGAACAGGGCATGGCTCCACAGCGGGGACGGATCTGCATGGATATGTGCATGGTGGACCTGACGGACAAGCCGAAAGTGGACGTGGGCAGCGAACTGGAACTGTTCGGCACCCACCAGTCCCTGGATGAATTGGCCGCCCTGGCCGGCACCATTCCCTACGAAATCACCTGCAACATCAGCAAGCGGGTGCCCCGGGTGTATGTGCAGGACGGGAAAGTAGTGGAAAAAGAATTGCTGCTGAGGATGTGAAAAACGGGGCTGTTGCATACGCAACAGCCCTGTTTTCTTACAACAGCGGTACGATTACTCCGCTCCACACCGCCGACAAGGGCATCACCAGGGCCATGGCCGGAATCATATCGGCTATGGGGAAATCTTTCAGCTGGAGCATCCGGAACCCGGTGGCCAGGAGCAGGGTGCCTCCGCAGGCCTTGAAATCTCCGATCATGTCCGGGGTGCAGAAGGGCAGCAGGGCATTGGCCAGAACGAACAGGCACAGGAAGATCACCAGCTGGGGCAGGGCGATGAAGCTGACGATGATCCCCAGTTCACAGGCAAAAAGGGCTGCCGTAGGCAGGTCCATGATGGATTTAGCGATGAGGATGCTGTGATCCCCGGCCATGCCGGACACCATGCTGCCGTAGATCCCGGTGCCGCTGGCGCAGAACAGCACAATGATGGTGATCAGCCGGCTTTCATATTCTTCCCGGGGAATCAGGCTGTCCCCAGTGGAAGCGGGCAGCACCCGGCTGATCAGTTTTTCCAGGTTCCGGGATCCGTTGACAATCCGGTCCCCCAGGTGGATCCCCAGGCCCACAATGGTGCCGGCAATCACCGCAAACACCACCGCCGGCAGATTCTTCATGAAGGTAATGGAGATGACTCCCATCAAAAGGGCACAGGAGCCGAACACTGTGGTCAGCTTCTCCTTGAAATCCTCCGAAAGCCGCGGCCCCAGGAAATTCCCCAGGATTCCCCCCAGTACCACCGCAGCCACATTCATCAAAACCCCAATTGGCATAACAAATCCCCCTCAAAAGTATGTATCATTACTATTTTACTATAAATTGGGCATGAAAAAAAGGGCTGCACCCAGTGTGCAGCTCTTCTTTCTTATTCTTCCTTCAACGCTTCTTCCACACCTTTGGCCAGTTGATCGGCACAGGAGGTGGCTTTATCCCCGCAGGTGTTGCCTTTCAGCAGTTCCACCGCATGGCGGGCATCGGCGCCTTCCAGCAGTTTGCTGATGGCGGACAGGTTGCCGGGGCAGCCTCCCTGGAAATGGATATTGTGGAGCTTGCCGTCTTCCAGACCGAATTCAATCTGGCGGGCACAGGTTCCCTGGGTCTTTACGGTAAAGTTTTTCATGGGTGTGTACTCCTCAAAAAGATTTATGGGCAAACCGGAGGTCCGGTTGTGCTTTCTTAATGATTGGCAATGGAGGCGAAAAAGGCCTGGACCACATCCGGGTCGAACTGGATCCCGGCCAGATCCCGGATCACCTGGGGGCTTTTGCAGCCGGCGATCTGCCACTGACGGGTGCAGGGATTGCATTTCCGGTCGTAGAAATTGGCCACGGCGATGATCCGGCTGCCGATGGGGATATTGACTCCCTTCAGCCGTTTGGGGTAGCCGCTGCCGTCCCAGTTTTCGTGGTGGTGGAGGATGATCTTCATGATATGGGCAAAGGCCGGGATATTTTCCACCATGCTGGCCCCGGCTTCACAGTGCCGCCGGTAGGCCGCCCGTTCCCGGATATTGAAATAGGGATATTTGGCCAGGATGGTGTTGGGGATGGACAACTGCCCGATATCATGGAGCAGGGCCGCCGTTTTGATGCAGCCGACCTCGTTGAGAGGCAGCCCCATTTTGATGGCCGTGGCAGCCGCATAGTTGGCCACCTGCTGGCTGTGGAGAAAGAGCCCGTGGCTTTTCAGTTCCAGCAGTTTCAGGAACCCCTGTACGATTTCCGTGGTGTCGGTATCCGTGGGAAAATCCAGGAATTGGGGAATGGTGATCATGAGAATTCGACCTTTGCTTGAGATTTCTATCCGCTTTCAGTATACACTAAAACCGCTCCTTTGTGAATTTCCGGTTGCCAAAGTTTTCCCCGGCTTTTATAATAGAACAAACAACTCAGGTCTGTGGTTGCAAGTCGATGCCAGTTGCAGGCAAAACGATCCACGTAAGCAATGAAAAGCCATTGTGAGCACGGTGCAGCTTAGAAGTAAGTCCTGCCGCGAAAAGCGAGAGAAGCAGTAGTGGGGAGCATGAGGCTTAGGAGCGAACCTTCCAGCAGGCGGGTGTGGGGGCGAAAACCAGGTCAGCTGAGTTGTTTTTTGTATTTTTATTAAAAAGCTGTTGCATAATAATACATAGAGTCGTATAATTAATCCCAATCAAAGCCATACAATACGGAAAGGGCTGAATGAGGGAGGAATAATTATGAAAAAGATTCTAGCTGCGATCTGCCTGTTCGCTGCACTGATGGGAACCCTGGGCTGCGGAGGCAGCCAGACTGCCGGAACCAAGCCGGCGGAGAAGAAGGAACTGATCGTAGGGACGGAACCTTCCTTTGCGCCCTTTGAATTCCCGGACAAACAGAGCGGAGAGCTGACCGGGTTCGATCTGGACCTGATCAAGGCCATGGGGAAAAAGGCCGGGTTTGAGAAAGTCACGGTGAAAGGCATGGGCTTCGATGCCCTGATCCCTGCCCTGGACGCCGGCAACATCGACGTGGCCATTGCGGGCATGAGCATCACCGATGCCCGGAAACAGAAGGTGAACTTCACGGATCCTTACTATGAATCCGGTCTGGCCACCGTGGTCCGGAAGGACAACAACGCCATCAAGAGCCTGGAGGACCTGAAAGGGAAGACCATCGCCGTCCAGCTGGGGACCACCGGGGCTGACGCCGCCGGGAAAATCGAAGGGGCTACGGTAAAGACCTTTGATACCTCCGATACCGCCTGCCTGGAGCTGAAGAACGGGGGAGCCGATGCGGTAATCAGTGACCTGCCGGTGCTCCAGTACTTCCTGAAACAGGGGGGCAGCGAATATGCCAAGATGGTGGGAAAACCCACCAAAGGGGACATGTACGGCATCGCCACCGCCAAAAAGAACAAAGAGCTCAGCGACAAGCTGAACAAAGCTCTGGGAGAACTGAAAAAGAGCGGGGAATATCAGAAGATTTATGACAAGTGGTTTAAGTAAAAAAATGGGCGCTCCGGCGCCCATTTTTGTCAATGGTTAATTGTCAATGGCCGATGGAAGGCAAATGCCGGG
>UMIO01024724.1_pt1 | contig 20294 bp, 19 predicted proteins | sample 1965821 | NCBI WGS metagenome assembly UMIO01 (sample SAMEA4836127, study PRJEB28245) | human gut metagenome | biome: gut microbiome; material: fecal sample | place: Denmark | collected 2008
GGACAGAGCCATGGCGATCATGGCACGCTGCCGCATGCCGCCGGAAAATTCATGGGGATACTGCCGGGCGCGCTCCTCGGGATTGGGGATGTTCACCAGGCTCAAATATTTGATGGCTTCCTTCTTGGCTTCGGCAGCGGTGAGCTTCCGGTGATGCCGGATGGCTTCCACAATCTGCTTGCCCACAGTTTTGGTGGGGTTCAGGCAGGTCATGGGATCCTGGAAGATCATGGCCACTTCCTTGCCGCGCAGGGACTGCATTTCTTTTTCACTGGCCTTGACGATGTCGTGCTCGCCCAAATGGACCTCGCCCTGGGGGATACGGGCAGGAGGCATGGGGTTGAGCTTCATAATCGTCTGGGCCGACACGCTTTTACCGCAGCCGGATTCGCCCACAATGGCCAGCACTTCGCCCTCATGGAGGTTAAAAGTGACGCCACGGACGGCTTTGACTTCGCCGGCATAGGTATCGAAGGACACATGCAGATCCTTCACATCGAGAACGACTTTCTTCATATCCTTTTCCATGGTTGTCACCTCCTCAAACGCGGGTCAAAGGCATCCCGCAAACCGTCGCCCAACAGGTTGAACGAAAGCATGGTCAAGCTGATGGCGATGGCGGGAATCCACAGCTGAGAGGGATAGAGCTGGAACACGGCGGCGCCTTCCTGGGCCAGCATGCCCCAAGAGGGCTGAGGCACAGGCACGCCCATGCCGATGTAGGACAAAAACGCCTCGGTGAAGATGGCGCTGGGCACAGCCAGAGTCACGTTGATGATGATGACGGACAGGGTGTTGGGCAGCAGGTGCTTCCCGATAATCCGGGAGGCCTTGGCGCCCATGGCCTCTGCAGCCACCACAAATTCCTGGTTCTTCAAGGCCAGACACTGACCACGGACCAATCGGGCCATGCCGGTCCAGCCTACGGTGGCGTAGGCAACCACCATGGTGAAGATGCCCTTGGGCAGCACCATCATCAGCAGCACCACCACGATCAAGTAGGGGATGCCGTTGACCACTTCCACAATACGCATCATGATGTTGTCCACCATGCCGCCGAAGTAACCGGAAATGCCGCCGTAGATCATGCCGATGATCAGGTTGACGAACACGGCGGAGAAGGCGATCATCAGGGACACACGGCCGCCTTCGAAGGCACGGACCAACAGGTCACGGCCCAGGCTGTCGGTGCCGAACACGTGCACCAAATTCTGGCCCTCGTAGCGGGAGTCGGTACAGGGGGCGAAGAAGCCCAGATAGGTTTCAGCCAAATGTTGTTCGCGGCTCTCGAAGGGTACCAGGAAAGGAACGATCACACAGGACAGAATCAGCAGCACAATAATGGCCAGGCAAACCACAGCCACCTTGTTTTTCAACAGCCGGTTCATGGCGTCTTTCCAATAGGTCACACTGGGACGGGCGATGCCTTCCCGACGTTCCGGGTCGGCGCCCACCCAGGCAAACCTGCTCTTGTCAATCTTTTCCATGCGCTTATGCCTCCTCCAGCTTGACTCTCGGGTCGATAATACCATAGACCAGGTCTACCACCAGGTTGGCCAGAATCAGGAAGGCCCCGTAGAAAATGGTGGTACCGGAGATCATGGTGTAGTCGTAAACCTGGATGCTCTGCACGAAGTAACGGCCCAAGCCGGGGATGGAGAAGATGTTCTCCACCACGAAGGCGCCTGTTAAAACGCCGGCGGTGATGGGTCCCAAAACGGTAACCACAGGCATGATGGAGTTGCGCAGGGCATGCTTCCAGATAATGGCGGGCTGGGAAAGGCCCTTGGCCTTAGCGGTCTTGATGTAATCCTGGCCCAGCACGTCCAGCATGGAGGTACGGGTCAGACGGGAAATCTGCGCCAGAGAGCCGAAGCCCAGAGCAAACACCGGCAGGATCTTGGAGTTCAAAGCGCTCCATCCGGTGGTGGCGAAGATGGCGGTTCCCGCTGCCCGGGTCAATTGCAGGCCCAGATAATATTGGAGGATCGAACCCACAATGAAACTTGGCACGGACACGCCGATCAAGGCGATGAGCATGCAGACGGTGTCCAGGGCGCGGCCATGCTTGATGGCGGCAATGGTGCCCAGAATGACACCCAACACAAAGGCAAAGATAATGGCCCGGATGCCCACGTCAAAGGAGACCACGAAGGATTCTCCGATGATGGTGGTGACGGGACGGTTGTTTTGCAGGGAAAGACCCAGATCGCCGTGCAGGCAATTGCCGAGATACATAAGGTACTGCACCCAAACAGGCTTGTCCAAGCCGTACTTGGCGTAAAGTGCGTCCATAGTGGCCTGGGGCAGCTGTTTGTCACCGATAAAGGGGTCGCCGGGCAGCAGACGCTGCATGAAGAAGGTCAGGGTGACCAGCACAAACAAGGTGACAATGGCATAGCCGATTCGCTTGAGAAAATACTTTAACATGCGGCAATTTCCTCCTTTCCAATATTTTTTAATGTAAATCAAGACTGAAAGGCGCTCCAAAGGCCACCCACGGGCCTTTTGCGCCAGGAAAGGAGTGCCTCTCCCACAGATGCAATCACCATGGAACCAGGTTCACCTTCCCCATTCCCCCGGATCTCCCGGGAAAGGACCTTAAAAACACCGCGGGGCGAGGACGCCGAAACGCCCTCGCCTGTGTACAACAGATCGTTATAGCGCGGTGATTAAAGTCGTGCTGCTTGCTGCTTTGGTTTTACTTAGGCAGCCAGCTCCACATAGGTATACCGAGTCTGGAAGTTGGTCAGACGCAGGCCGCCCAAAATCTTATCGGCATTGTAAGTGTAAGCATCGCTTCTCCAATAGCAGGGAATGATGGGATACTCGTCGAAGATGATCTTCTCGCAGTCATAGAAGGCCTGCTGACGAGCTTCCAGATCTTCGTGGCCGTCACCAGCCTGAGCAATCAGAGAGTCATACTCCTCGCTGCTCCAGCCGCTGTCGTTGTTACCGCCATCGGTAACCCACAGATCCAGGAAGGTCATAGGATCGTTGTAGTCGGGGGACCAACCGGTGATGGACAGGCAATAGTTGCCGTTCTGACGGTTGGTAGCGCCCTGCTTGGTGATCATGGGATTGATGGTGACCTCGATGCCCAGATTCTGTCTCCACTGCTCCTGATAGAAAGCAGCCTGAGTCTGAGAAGTCTTGTCATCGCCGCAGTCGATGGTGATGTGAGCGGACAGGTCTTCCACAGTGCAGCCCAGCTCGGACAGAGCGGTCTCCAGGTAGCCCTTAGCAGCTTCCACATCGCCGGTGCCAGGAGCCAGATCGCCGTACTCGGCATTCAGAGCCTCCTGGAAGGAGGAGTTGTTGTTGCCGAACACCGAAGGAGGCGTAAAGCTGGTCATGGGCTGGTTGTCGTTCTGATACACGGCATCGATCATGGCCTGCTTGTCGAAGCCCAGAGCCAGAGCACGACGCAGGTTCACGTTGGACAGGTACTGATCCTTGCAGTTGACCATCATGTAGAAGGAAGAACCGGGAGTCATGCTGGTGACTTCGTAGCCGGCATCCTTAGCCTGCTGCATCAGCTGGCCGCTGGTCAGATCGGTGTAATCCAGTTCGCCGGACATGTAGGAGGTCAGAGCCGCCTGAGCGTCGGTGATGATCCGATAGGTGATCTGCTCAACCTGGATGTCGCCAGCGCCGTGCCAAGCGTCGTTCTTCTGGATGACCATCTGGCTGTCATGAGACCACTCCACCATGGCGAAGGGGCCATTGGTGCAGAAGTATTCAGCCTCGGTGTTGTAGCTGTCAGCGCCAACGGCCTCGTAGAACTTCTGGTTTACAGGAGCCAGAGTGCCGAAGGTGAACAGATAAGTAGCATAGGGGATAGCCTTCTCCAGGGTGACTTCCAGAGTGGAGTCGTCAACCACCTTGACGCCAACGTCTTCCCACTCGCATTCGCCGTTCAGGTAAGCTTCGGCGTTCTTGATGAAGTAGAGCATGTAGGCGTAGTCAGCCGCCACATCGGGAGTCAGAACCTGCTGCCAAGCAAAAGCAAAGTCGTTGGCAGTGACAGGATCGCCGTTGGTCCACACGCCGTCGTCACGGAGATGGAAAGTGTAAACAGTGCCATCGTCGGAGACATCCACACTCTCGGCAGCGCCGGGCTGGGGCACGTCGTTCTCGTCCAGAACGTACAGAGTCTCATACAGGTGGCCAATCAAGTTGAACTCAATGGCGTAGGTGGAGAGCATGGTGTTCAAGCCGGTGGGCTCCATGCCAGCACGAACGTTCAAGTTCTTGGAAGGATCCACATCCTTGCGGGTGAACAGAGTCACTTCGCCGGTGGCAGCGCTGCCGCCGTCGTCAGTGGTGCTGCTGGTATCGTCCCCAGCGCCGCTGCTGGTCTCTGTGCTGGTGGTTCCGCTGCTGGTAGTGGTGCTGCTGGTAGAATCGTCACCGCAAGCGGTGAAGGTCATGCACACCATAGCCAGGGCGAGAACAACAGCCAGAATTTTTCTGAGCTTCATTCGAATTCCCCCTGATATTCTAGGAAAAATTTTATGAGCCTGTGGGGTCACCATCGGCTCACAATGGTGTTATGATACACCAAATTGCAAAATTTTGCAACTGTTATAAATGAAAAATTCATATTTGAGAAAGGGGCCTTTTTGGGTAAATTAACTACTTTTCTCATTTTTTCGCCTGGAAACTCCGAATTTATCTCAGTTTTGTAACCTTTCCCATGGGTTTCCAGTGGGTTTTGTCCCCTTTTTCCCGTGCGTTTTTCACAAATCCTCTCTAGAAGGACACCCGTCTTCCCCTCCTGGTTTTTGCAATTTTCCCTTTTTTCTTTTGCGAAAAGATGTTCCTTTTTTGTGCCGACCTTCAAAACTCCCCTGGATTTTCTGGTAAATAGCCCTGTTTTGTGGTAAGATAAAAGGAAAACAGACTGCTAAACTGCCGCCAACTTACCCACTGCGATTTAGGAAAGGAGGATGCCCTGTGAAGCTGCTGAAAAAGCATGTCAGCTGGTTCATGGAGCGGGTGGACCGAGACCGTCTGGATTCCAGCGCCGCCCACGGGGCATTTTTTCTCATCATCTCCTTTTTGCCATTTGTGGCCTTTTTGCTGACCCTCATGCAGCAGATTCACTTTGGTGACGGGGTCACCTTGATCGAGGCGGCTCTGCAGGTGTTCCCCGAAAGCGTGGCCCTGTATCTGGAGTCCCTGCTGCCCGACCCCTTACAGTCCTCCGGTGTGATTCCTGTGGCAGTGATCGCCGCCATCTGGTCCTCCTCCATGGGCATGTTGGCCATCATCAAGGGGCTGGATCAGATTTTCCAGGCCAAGGAAACCCGGGGATATTTTCATCTGCGGGCAGTGGCCGTGGTGTATGTGATCATCTTCGCCGCGGTGCTGATTGTGGCGGCGGCTCTGCTGGTATTCGGTTCCACCATCTACCGGAACCTATTGGAACATTCCCCGCCTTTTTTCGCCACTTTGCTCATCAATTTTAAATCTCTGGCAGGCTTTATTCTGCTGTTTCTCTTTTTCACGCTACTCTACTGTGGCGTGCCCCGAAGCCGGCCCAAGTTTCTGCACAATGTGGCGGGAGCCGCGTTCAGCGCGGCTGGCTGGGTGTTGTTCTCCTACTTTTTCTCTCTGTTTGTGGAAAATTTCTCCGACTTCTCCATTTACGGCAGCCTTGCCACCTTGGTGATCCTGATGTTCTGGCTGTTCTTCTGCATGTACATCATGTTCCTGGGGGCGGAGGTCAGCATGTGGCTGGAACACAGCGGCATCGGCATGGACCTGAAAAACCTGCGGAAGAAACACCGGAAAAAACACCAGCGGAAACAGCGGGAACGCCAGGAGCGACGCTTGTCCGCCCCATCTTCAACCAAAAAGGAGTGAGCTCTTTTGCCAACCTTTCACGCCGACCTCTCCCAATTGAAATCTTTTTTTGACGCCTGGGGGCAGGACCTGTTTGCCCTGTGTTATTTGGAAACCGGACACGCCAGCCGGGCTCTGGACTTGATGGTGGTCTCTCTGTGCGATATGGTTTCCGGGCCCAAGACCTGGAATCAGGTTCTCCAGGGCCGGGAAGGCTTTCTGGGAGTGGCCTACCGCAACTGTGTGGACGATTCTCTCCGCCGGCCCAAGCGGCCGAAAAAGCGGAAACGGGACGGAGAAGTCCAGGAAACACCCCGGTTTTCCTTCCCCTTTTCCATCACCGACCCCCTCCGTGGTGTGATGCGCCTGCGCCTGCCCCACAAGGGGGCCCTGTTCTGCCGGGACAGGCTGGAACTTTCTGGCCAGGAAGCCGCCCGAGTCCTGGGGATTTCCCCGGCCCGGTGGCAGCGGCTGGCTCAGGCCGCCCAGAAAAAAGCCAAAATCACCCTGATCCAATCCCAGGCCGCCCTTCGGTCCCTGGCCCCCGGGGAAGGGGTGCTGGACTTCGTCTGGGAGGAATTTGTGTTCCAGCAAGGGAAGCCGGGATTTGCCAGCCGCCAACGGTACCGGAAGATGCGTCGGGTCATGGATACGGTGATGCCTCTGCTGGCCGTGTTGGTGGTGGCTCTGGGGGTATTCGCCTTTTTCGGGGTGGAATACGGCTGGTTTGGAGGCACCCCATACACCCAGACCAAGCCCTTGGACGGGGTGGTGGCCTCGGACATCTACGGGGGAACCTCCCAGGAAGACGTTGCCCAATGGGTGGGAGACGTGTCGGTCTTTGTGCCTGATGGGGAGAGCTTCGTGGAATATGTGGTCCACGACACCCCCGGAGATCTGGAGGACATTCTCCGGCAGATGGTATACCTGGGAGGGGCTCCGGAAGGGGTGAGCCTCCTTTCCGCCAACCTGGATGACGGAGGCACTGAAAGCCGGGAAGGCAGCACCGTCACTTACAGCCAGGGGGACACCTTGTCCCTGACGGTGGAACTGTCGGAGCAGGCAGCCTCCCTGTCCGGGGAGGAAGGTGTCCGGATGCTCCAGGCCATGACAGCCACTTTCTCCTCCTACACCCAGAACCTGACCAACATTTCCATCCGGTGCGGGGGAGAAGAGCTCACCGTGGAAGGCCATACCGCCCAGGAATTTTTGGGCGGTGAGCTCACTGTGTCCCGCACCGTGGACACGGATTACCGGACATAAAGTTTGAGTACATAGTATTGTTTTATAGAAAGGCGGACCTATCATGAAACATAAACGCATTTTGGTCATCGACGGCCAAGGGGGCAGAATGGGGGCCACTTTGGTGGCCCAGTGCAAGGCAGCGGCCCTGCCTGCGGAGATCATCGCCATCGGGGCCAATTCTGCGGCCACCGCCGCCATGCTCAAAGCCGGCGCCGATGCCGCCGCCACCGGAGAAAATCCCGTGGTGGTCAACGCCGCCACAGCGGATATCATTGCGGGCCCCATGGGGATCCTCACCGCCAACGCCCTTTTGGGGGAAATCACCCCCGCCATGGCGGCCGCGGTCTCCGAAAGCCCTGCCCAAAAGCTGCTGATCCCCGTCAACCGGTGCTCCGTCACCGTGGTGGGAGTGGAGCAGCTCTCCCTGGGAGAGTATGTAAAATTGGCCGTCCAGGCGGCGGGAGAACTGCTTGCCGATCTCAGCCAGTGAGAAAAGACATCCATTTCGGCGGAGGAACCGCCGGAAACCAGCCGCAAGCGGGGGAAATGCTTGCGGTTTTTCTTATTTTATGGTTTAATTATGGATACGGCGACACACTGAAAAACTTTTTCACTTCCCGGCCGGACAAGCTGCCATCCCATAAAAACGGCCGGCGAACTGAATCCGTGAGTTAAGGAATGTGTTTATGGAACTTTGGGACTTATATGACGAAAACCGCAACCCCTTGCACCGCACCCATCCCAGGGGCACACCTCTGCCGGAGGGAACCTATCATCTGGCGGTAATCGTGGTGATCGTAAACAGCAAGGGAGAAGTGCTCCTCACCCGGCGGGCGCCGGAAAAAGCCGCCTGCCCGGGATGGTGGGAGAATACCGGCGGCAGCGCTCTGGCAGGGGAGACCTCCCGTCAGGCCATCTGCCGGGAACTCCGGGAGGAGACGGGATTGACGGCGTCCCCGGAGGAATTTACCCTCCTGCTTCAGGAGGACCGGCGCACGGACGCCCATTTTGACATTTACGCCCTTTCCCGGGACGTGGAACTGGAGGAGATTCGGTTCCAGCCCGGAGAAACGGATGCCGCCCGCTGGGTACCCCTCCAGGAGTGGGAATCGGTTGCGGGAACGGGGACTACCCTTTGTCCTGCCCGAGAAGCCCCCTACAAGGCGGAGTTATACCGCCGGCTGGGAGAGTATCTTCAAGGCAGACGGGAATTTCCAAAGAGCTTAGAAAAGGAGAACAATATGGCTATGAAGGTGGGAATGGTCAGCCTGGGCTGTGCCAAGAACCAAGTGGACGGGGAAATGCTGCTGGCGGCCCTGGAGCAAGAGGGCTTTCAGGTGGTGGAAGACCCGGAAGAGGCGGACATCGCCCTGGTCAACACCTGCGGGTTTATCGACAGCGCCAAACGGGAATCCATTGAGGTGATTCTGGAGCTGGCCCAGCTGAAACAGGAGGGGCAGATTCAGAAGCTGGTGGTCACCGGCTGTCTGGCGGAACGGTACCGGGAGGAAATCCACCGGGAGCTGCCAGAAGTGGACGGCGTGTTCGGCATCGGGGCCAACGGGGACATCGGTGCCTGTGTCCGGCGGATGCTGGAGGAAGGCTTTACCCAGTCCTTCCCGGAGAAGGATAAAATGCCCCTGTGCGGGGAAAGAGAACTTTCCACCCCGGGATATTTCGCTTACCTGAAAATCGCCGAGGGCTGCGACAACCGGTGCGCCTACTGTGCCATTCCTCTGATCCGGGGCGGTTATCGGAGCCGGACCATGGAGAGTATTGAGGAAGAGGCCCGGGGCCTGGCGGAAAAAGGGGTCAAGGAGCTGGTGCTCATCGCCCAGGACACCACCCGCTACGGCCTGGACCTTTATGGGGAATACTCCCTGGCAAAACTTTTGACCCGCCTGTGCCGGATTGACGGGTTCCACTGGATCCGGGTCCTCTACTGCTATCCCGATTCCATCACCGACGAGCTGCTGGAGGTGATGGCCCGGGAGGAGAAGGTGGTCAAATACATGGACATCCCCCTGCAGCACGCTTCCGGGAAGATTTTGCGGGCCATGAACCGCCGGGGAGACCGGCAGAGCCTGACCGCTCTCATGGAAAAGATCCGGGAAAAGGTGCCGGGCGTGGTGCTGCGGACCACTTTGATCACCGGATTCCCCGGGGAGACGGAGGAAGATTTCACGGAGCTGGCGGAATTTATCCGGGACGTGAAATTTGAGCGCATGGGCTGCTTCCCCTATTCCCAGGAGGAGGACACTCCCGCGGCGGAGTTCCCCGACCAGGTGGAGGAAGAGGTGAAGGAACACCGGGCGGAGATCCTCATGGGGGATCAGATGGACATCATGGACCGGGAAGGCCAGCGCATGGTGGGGAAGACCCTGGAAGTGCTGGTGGAAGGATACGATCCGGAAGAGGAAGCCTGGTTCGGCCGGTCCTACCGAGACGCCCCTGACATCGACGGCAAAGTGCTGTTCACCGCCGGGGACCGGGAATTGGAGCCCGGAGAGTTTGTGCCGGTGAAAATCACCGCCTGTGAAGACTGCGACCTGTCCGGACGGCTCTGCCTGACGGAAGCATAAGAAAGGGGAACCTGCTTTGAACTTACCCAATAAATTGACGGTCCTGCGGATCTGCATGGTGCCGTTCTTCGTATTTTTCCTCCTGGCGGAATTTGTGCCCCATCGGTACCTATTCGCCCTGATTCTCTTCTGCGCCGCTTCCTACACGGACCATCTGGACGGAAAAATCGCCCGGCGGGATCATTTGATCACCAATTTCGGCAAGCTGATGGATCCCCTGGCGGACAAGATCCTGGTGATGAGCGCCCTGATCTGCCTGGTGAAGCTGGACCTGGCCTCCACCGTGTGCGTCCTCCTCATTATGATCCGGGAATTTGCCATCACCTCCATCCGGCTGCTGGCGGTGGAACAGGGGAGAGTCATTGCCGCCAACAACTGGGGCAAGGCCAAAACTGTCTCCCAGATGGTGGCCATCATCGCCATCCTGTTCTTCCAGTATCTGGCGGTGTTTTTCCCGGGCTTTCTGGCTCCCGCCACGATCATCGGCCACATCCTCATCGCCGTGGCCACCTTCTTCACCGTGGTTTCCGGGCTGATCTACATCCGGGACAACCGGGACGTAGTCAAGGGATAACTCCATCAAAGGAACCCTGTCCCAGGTTCTGGGGTACAGGGTCCGGCTTTGGTTTTTGCCAACAGAAAAAAGGGGCACCCAGGTTGTAACACTTGGGTGTCCCTTTTTGCTGCGGTTTTTTTGGCCAGGCACCGGATCCATGCCGGACCTTTCCGCCTTTGGGGGCCCTTACCTTGCCCGGCCGCTTCCCATTCCCGGCTCGCCGCTGACAGGAGGGAGCAGGTTGTAATTGTAGCGGGGACGGTCGCCAGGCATGTAGAAGTACACAAACTTCACCGAGAAGATGTCGCAGACGATAAAGTTGTTCACGTTCTCGTCGTAGAGGGTCACAAAGCTCCGGCCTACAAAGTACAGCATTCCCTGTTTCCGGATCATCTGCTCCGTGCCGATGAGAAATTCAATGACCACATAGGCGCCAATGTTCTGGGACAAAATCGCCTGCATGGAACCCCGCATCTCCTCGGAATCGAACACCGGCTGGGGCGGGGTGTTGAAATTGTCCATTCGATGGCTTCCGTCGGCCAGCTCCTCATAATCGCTGCGGCCCCGGAGCCGGTCCATCTGGCTGTGGGCTGTTTCCGGCGGGTTTCTTCTCCAATTTTCCATGAAATTCCCTCCTCATGAGTTTACGTCAGGGCATAGGCGTCGGTAGGGTTATAAAAGCAGTGGTCCCCCAACCGCAGGATCAGCTGTCCCACCGCCGAGGGGAATTGATTCCGGCAGTTTACCGAAAATGGATTGTAAAACCACAGGGCAAACCCCAGGTTGGTCAACCGGTTTCCGGCGATGGCCCAGTTGGCGATGTCGTAGTGGACCTGGGTGGGACGCATGTTGTAGATATTCTGGTAGTTGTACTGGCCCCCTACGGTTTCCATGGCGCAGGTAAACTGGCCCTTCTGATATACCACCTCCCGGATGGTGTGCAGTCGGCCGTATTCCCCATAATCCACCTGAACCCGGTTCATCACCACGCTGGCCACAGCCTTCATGCCGGTTTCCCCTTCGCCACCGGCCTCGCATTCCACGATCCGGGCCAGCAGTTCCAAATCGGAATAGGCCATCCCAGCCCTCCTTTCCTTTAGAGTCTCTCCTATTTATATGGGAAATTCCCCCGGATCAGCCCTGGGGCCCGGAGAAATTTTGTCCCATCCCATTTCCGTTTTTATTCAATCCGCCAAACTATCTTTTGAACCTTTAGAATTTCTTTGCAGGAAATCCCCTTTTAACTTGGAAGATTATACACGTTTTTGCCAAATTTTGTACTAATTATTCTGTCTGACCTGAATAGTGCTGGAAAGGAAATGTAAAAAAACACGTTCCATTCAGTGATTCTGTGTTATAATGCTATCATGAGGATAATGAGAGGAACCCAGTAAGGAAAGGTGGTCTTTTATGCTCTCAATCGATGCCATAGCCAAGACAAACCCGGAAAAGTCTCTTCTGGTGGAGGTGGACGGGAAACAGTATTACCGCTGCCCCATTCACACCCATTTTATCAAACCCGGAGAGAACCTGTCGGATCTGATGCGCCAGTATGTGCTCCCCTATTTTGACCAGGGAGACGTGGTGTATATCAGTGAAAAAATTGTCTCCCTGTGCCAGAAAGATATTATTCCCAAGGATACCCTGAAAATCTCCCGGATGGCCAAATTCCTGTCCCGATTCGCCAGCACCAACGACGGCGCCGGCATTGGCGTCCACAATGTATATAAGATGCAGGTGGCCATTATGCTCTGCGGCAAGCCCAAGGTTCTGTGGGCTTCCCTGGCTGCCGGTGTGGGCCGGCTCATGGGCAAGCGCGGGGTGTTCTACGAGATCACCGGACCCCAGGTGGCAGGCTTGGACGGCTTCTACAGCACCTACTTTGAGGACTACCGGAACTTCGGCATTCTGTCCCCCAAGGAACCCGACAAGGCTGCGGCCAAGGTGGAAGAGGAAACCGGCGTCCATTGCTGCATTGCGGATATCAACGACTTTGGCGGGGACGTATTGGCCGTTTCCCCCAAAGCTCCCTTCTCCAAGGAACTGCTCCAGAAGCTTCTGAAGGACAACCCTGCCGGCAACGGCAAGGAAATGACCCCCTTCGTGCTGATGCGAGAGAAAAAAGCGTAACAAAAACAGGCCCCGGCATTTCGCCGGGGCCTGTTGCCTTTATCCTTAACCTTGCAGGGTAGTGCTGAAATATTCTTCGATGAAATGGGAGGCCACAGCTCCGTCGGAGGCAGCGGTGACCACCTGGCGCAGGGGCTTTTTCCGCAGATCTCCCACGGCGAACACTCCCGGCAGATTGGTCCGGGTGGTCTCTCCGGCCAACACATAGCCGGCCTCGTCCAAATCCACCTGGCCCCGGTACAGCTCCGTATTGGGAATGTGGCCCACGGCTACGAACAGGCCGTCACAGGAAATCTCCTGGTCCCGGCCGGTTTTTTTGTTGCGCACCCGAACTCCGGTGACCGTATCCCCGTGAAGGATCTCTTTCACTTCGCTGTCCCAGACAAACTCCACGTTTTCCGCCTGTTTCAGGGGATCCAAATAGACCTTGGAAGCCCGCAGCTCATCCCGGCGGTGAATCAAATACACCTTTTTGCAGATCCGGGACAGGTACAACACATCTGCCACGGCGGTGTTCCCGCCTCCCACCACGGCCACGGTTCTGTTCCGGTAGAACATTCCGTCGCAGGTGGCGCAGTAGGACACCCCACGGCCCCGAAGCTCCTGCTCTCCGGGAAGTCCCAGCTCCCGGGGATGGGCTCCGCTGGCCAGCACCACCGTGTGGGCCTGGAAGGTGCCGTCCTGGGTGCGGATCCGCTTTACCGGGCCGGAAAGCTCCACGCTGATCACTTCCGTCAGCCGGGTTTCGGCCCCAAACCGCTCGGCTCCCTGCTTCATCTGCATGGCCAGGTCAAAGCCGCCGATTCCTTCGGGAAATCCGGGGTAGTTGTCGATCACGTCGGTGGTGCCCATCTGACCGCCGGGGGTCAGCTTTTCCAGCACCAGCACGCTCAGGTTGGCCCGGGCCCCGTAAAGGGCTGCCGTATAGCCCCCGGGTCCGCCGCCGATGACGATTACGTCGTACACTTTGGCTTCCATAAAGCTCCTCTCACTTCAGCATGGCTTCCAGCCGTGCCTTGGGCTGAACGCCCACCAAGGTCTGAACCGGCTGGCCGTTTTCGAACAACATGGCGGTGGGAATGCTCATCACCCGGAACTGGGCAGCCAGATCCGGCTCCTCATCGATGTTGATCTTGCCCACTTTCACCTTTCCCTCGTTCTCCTGAGCGAACTCATCCACAATGGGGGAGAACATCTTGCAGGGACCGCACCAGCTGGCCCAGAAATCCACCAGCACGGGCACCTGAGAATTCAAAACTTCCTGCTGAAAATTATTCTTGGTAATGGTGAGAACTGCCATATTCGATCATCCTTTCCTGATTCTTCTGTTTAGGGTATATTCGGTCGATGGCATTATGATACCCCAAAGGACGCCGTTTCGCTGTTGCAAATGCCACAGTTTCAAAAAATTTTTCCAAAAGATTTATTTTCGGGGCGGCAGGGTGCTGTTGGCCGCCTCCATGGCCAGGGCCACCAGCAGAACCGGCTGCTCGTTGTTGGAATAGGAGGTGTCGATCACATATTTCCCGGGGAAGGCGTTGTCCTCGTTCCCCGCGTGCATCACCATGTACTTGCCGTCGAAGATGTCGTATTCAAACCCCAGAATATTCCCGAACACCCGCCACCGGTTGTATTCCAGCTCATACCGCTCTATCCCGAAGGACCGGCATTTGGCCACCTTGCCGATCAGCTGGTCGTCCAGGTAAATTTGGAATTTCCAGGAACCAAACAGGTTTTTCCAGCACTTTACCCGGCCAATCTCCATGCCGTTGCGGTTTTCCAGAATGATCCAGTTGCATTTTTTGTCCGGCTGGGCCTTCACCTGGTAAGCCCGGGCTCCTGTCTCGTCGTAAATGGAATACTGGTCCTCCCAGGCAAAGGGGCGCTGCTCAAAGTACAATTTCACCGGGCATCCCCTCCTTCCAGACCCCCAAAGGCCAGAAACTCCCGGAAGCTGCCATGGGGGAAAGGATCCAGGTCACGCCCCTGGGAATTGAGCAGGCAGTCGGTGATAAAGTACACCGGGATTCCCGCCTCCAGGGCCGCCCCATCTTCTTGGACGTCGTTGCCCACCATCAGGCACTCCTCCGGCACCTTTCCCGTCCTGCGCAGCACTTCCCTGAAGTAGGCCGGGTTGGGCTTGCAGGTGGTATAGGTCTCATAGGAGGTCACATGGGAAAAATCCTCCGGCGTCAGGCCGATCCAGGAAAGCCGGGTCCGCACCCCCACCAGGGGAAAAATGGGATTGGTGGCCAGAATCACCTGGTATCCCTTGGCCTTGAGACCTTCCACCGCCTGTTTGGCCAGAGGATTTTCCCAACATCCCGCTTTGGCCCCATTGAATTCGTGGGCGTAAAAGTCGTCAAATTCCGGCCGCAGCCCCTTTACGTCTTCCCCCAGGGCTTGGGCAAAGGTGTCCCAGAAACAGTCGCAATTGGTCCGGCTGCCGTCGTTCTTCACCATGGCCTTGGTGCCCTTCCACACGGCGGCGATCAGGGGTTCCGGCTGGAAACCAAAGGGAGCCGCTTTTTTCGCCAACAGGCCAAAGTACGTCTTGGTGAATTGATCCAAATCCATGGGCAGCAAAGTGCCGTCCAGGTCAAAAAGCACTGTGGTTATCTTCTGATCCAACAAATCCATTTCCTCCGTCTACTGGGGTATTCCGCACAATTCCCTTCCTGTTCCCCTCACCGTCACAGAACGGTCTTGGTGGCCACCACGTCCACGCCGGTGCCGCACACGTTTTCAATCACCACGTCCCCCAGGTGGACCGGGGCCTGGACCTTGGCTCCCCGGATGGCCTCCATGCACTGGAAGATCTTCCCTTTGGGAATGTCTCCCCGGGTCCGGACGCTGACCAGAGGCGCCGCGCCTCCTTCCACCTGTACCGTGGAGGTGACCGTCCGCTCCGGGGCGGTGACCTCCTTCTTGCCGTAAATTTCCCCGCGCTTGCAGGTATTGCCCGTCACCTGAACCACTTGGCCGGCCTCGTCGGTTTCCACCTTCAAGGGGCAGCCCAGAGGACAGCTGATGCAGGTAAGCTCAATCACTGCCATATCACTGCGCCTCCTCTTCTTCCGCCACCACGCGGATCTCCTGTTCCTGTCCGGTCAGCCATTCTTTCCGGAACACCACCTGCTCCATTTCACCGGGAGCCATCACAGGGCGTTTCCGCTGGTACAGGAGTTTGTCGTCCCCATACACCTTCACCACGCCCTTGCGGATATTTCTCCCTACCCGGAACCGGACCATGGTCTCCTCCTCCATCCGGGAGGGACAAAGGGTCATAGGCACCGTGTAACGGGCGGCGCCCTGAGGTTTTATGGGGATATCCCGGCCTTCTCCGGCCTTCTCTCCCCGGACAAAGGCTGCCGCGTGACGGCCCGCCTGTTCCGCTTCCTCGGAAACGTAGTCCACCAAATCGTGGACGTGGAGCACGTTGCCGCAGGCGAACACGCCGGGAATGTTGGTTTCCAGGCTCTCGTTGACTTTGGGCCCGTTGGTGACAGGGGAAAGCTCCACTCCCACCGCCTTGGAAAGCTCGTTTTCCGGGATCAGGCCCACGGACAGCAGCAACGTGTCGCAGGGGATCTGTTCCTCGGTGCCGGGAATGGGCTTACCCTTTTCGTTTACCTGGGCAATGGTCACTCCGGTGACCCGCTCCTTGCCCTGAATGTCGATGACTGTGTGGCTCAGCTTCAGGGGAATGCCGTAGTCGTTGAGGCACTGGACGATATTCCGCTTCAGGCCGCCGGAATAGGGCATCAGCTCCGCCACGCATTTGACCTTGGCTCCTTCCAGAGTCATGCGCCGGGCCATGATCAAGCCGATGTCGCCGCTGCCCAGGATCACCACTTCCCGGCCGGGCAGATAGCCTTCCAGGTTCACAAGTCTCTGGGCGGTGCCGGCGGAGAAGATCCCCGCAGGACGGGTGCCCGGAATGTTCAGGGCGCCTCTGGGACGCTCCCGGCAGCCCATGCACAGCACCACGGCTCCTGCCTCCACCACCTGGAGCCCCCGCTCCCGGCTGACGCAGGTGACAAACAAACTGTCCCCCTGACGGGTGAGATCCACCACCGTGGTGGAAAGCCAGTGGGGAATTTCCAGCTTCTCCGCTTTTTCGATAAACCGGGCGGCGTATTCGGGCCCGGTCAGCTCTTCCTGAAAGGTGTGCAGGCCGAAGCCGCTGTGGATGCACTGGTTGAGAATGCCTCCCAGCTCCGGCTCCCGCTCCAGGATCAGCACGTCCTCCACGCCGCTTTCCCGGGCGGACACCGCTGCGGCCAGCCCCGCCGGGCCTCCGCCGATAATCACAATTTCATGTTTCATGCTTGGTCCTCCCCCCGGGTCTTTTCCAAAACAATCTGGGACTTCTTGCCGCTTTTGCGCACCTGGGTCAAATCCAGGGACAGCTCCCGGGACAGCAAATCCATCACCCGGGGCGAACAGAACCCTGCCTGACATCTTCCCATGCCGGCCCGGGTACGGCGCTTGACCCCGTCCAGGGTCTTGGCCCCCAGAATCCCGTGAATGGCATCCAGAATCTCTCCCTGGGAAATCTCCTCACACCGGCAGACAATCTGTCCGTAAGCTGGGTTTTGCCGGATCAGCTCCGCCCGGTCCTGGGGATTCATCTCCTTGAGCTTGGGAACCCCTTTTCGGATGGGGTCAAACTCCGGGTTTTCCGGCAGCCCCAGCTTGTCCGCCACCAGTCCCGCCAGATATTCCCCGATGGCCGGGGCGCTGGTCAGGCCCGGGGACTCGATCCCCGCCGCGTCATAAAAGCCCTCCGCCAGTTCGCCCAGCACAAAGTCGTCCCCGTCCTCGTGGGCCCGCAGGCCGGAAAAGGAGGTGATCACCTGCCGGGTGGGGATATTCTTCACCCCCAGGGCGGATTTCTCCAGCACCTCCTGAAGGCCTGCCGCCGTGGTGGAGGTGTCCTCTTTGTCATCGATATCTTTGGCGGTGGGCCCCAGAAGCAGATTTCCGTGAACCGTGGGGGAAACCAGAACTCCCTTGCCGTATTTGCCCGGCAGCTGGAACACGGTGTGGCTCACATGGCCTCCTGCGGTCCGGTCCAGCAGGCAATATTCTCCCCGCCGGGGGGTGATGTGCAGCCTGGGCAGATCTTCCCTGCCCAGGGCGTCTACCGCCAGGTTGTGCAGGTCCCCGGAATGGACTCCTGCGGCGTTGACCACAACAGGGGCGGCAAATGGTCCTTGGTTGGTGTTCACCACCCAGCGGCCTTCCTCCCGGGCAAACCCGGTGACCTCCGTGTCAAAGGAAAATTCCACTCCGTTTTTGGCAGCGGACTCCGCCATCCCCAAGGTCAGCTCAAAGGGGCATACAATTCCCGAGGTCTCCGCCAACAGAGCTCCCGCTACTTCCTCCGACAGGTTGGGCTCCAGGGCTCTGGCTTCCTCCCCGGTGAGCAGGCGCATGCCGGTGACCCCGTTTTTCAGGCCCCGCTCATAGAGCTCCCGGAGTTTTTCCCGATCCGACTCCTGGAAGCACACCACAAAGGCCCCCACCCGTTTGAAGGGAATGTCCAGCTCCTGGGAGAGCCGGTCCATCATCTGGTTGCCTTTCACATTCATTTCTGCTTTTTTCGTACCGGGTTCCGCATCGAACCCTGCGTGGACAATGGCGGAATTGGCCTTGCTGGTGCCCTCGCACACATCCAGAGCCCGTTCCATCACCAGGAATTTCCCCTTACGCCGGGCCAATTCCCTGGCCACTGCCGAGCCGGTAACACCGGCTCCCACCACGATCGCGTCGTATTCTTTCATCGTTTCACGCCCCGATCCCCTCTTTTTGGATTTTCCCGGACATTCCCCAGGACTCATACAGTATTAGAATAGCACAAATCTTCCCCCGCCGCAAGGGAAGGAAAAGGTGAAATCCTACAGTTTTTTCCTTGACTTCCCCTGTAAAATCGAGGAAAATAAAGGGGAAAAATATCGGGAATCACTGGGCCCCTTTGGGGGCGGAAAGGATAGAATTATGGAATATGTAATCGGCATCGACCTGGGAACCAGCGGCACCAAAACCGTGCTCTTCGACCGGGCCGGTCAAGTGATGGCCAGCGCCGCCGTGGAATACCCCATGTATCAGGAGAAAAACGGCTGGGCGGAACAGGACCCCGCCCACTGGTGGGACGCCGCCGTCAGGACCCTTCGAACCGTGGTGGAGGAGAGCGGCGTCAACCCCGAAGACATCAAAGGTCTGGGCATCTCCGGCCAGATGCACGGCCTGGTGATGCTGGACGAACAGGGTCAGGTGCTGCGCCGGTCCATCATCTGGTGCGACCAGCGCACCGCCGCCGAGTGCGAAGAGATCACCCGGCGAGTGGGGGCCCAGCGGCTCATTGAAATCACCGCCAACCCGGCCCTCACCGGCTTTACCGCCTCCAAAATTCTCTGGGTCCGGAACCACCAGCCGGAGATCTATGCCCGCTGCGCCCACATCCTCCTGCCCAAGGACTATGTGCGCTTTAAGCTCACCGGGGAATTTGCCACCGAAGTCTCCGACGCTTCCGGCATGCAGCTTCTGGATGTGCCTCACCGGTGCTGGAGTCAGGAAGTCTTGGAGAAGCTGGAAATCGATCCCGCCCTGCTGGCCAAGGTCTACGAGTCCCCGGAGATCACCGGCACCGTCACTCCGGAAGCCGCAGCCCTTACCGGCCTGAAGGCTGGCACCCCCGTGGTGGGAGGCGCCGGAGACAACGCTGCCGCCGCCGTGGGCACCGGCGTGGTCCGGGACGGCAAAGCCTTCACCACCATTGGCACCTCCGGGGTGGTCTTCGCCCATACGGATCACATTTCCATCGACCCCAAGGGCCGGGTCCACACCTTCTGCTGCGCGGTGCCGGGTGCCTGGCACGTTATGGGCGTGACCCAGGGAGCCGGCCTTTCCCTGAAGTGGTTCCGGGACAATTTCTGTTCCGCCGAAAAGGAAACCGCCCAGGGCATGGGGGTGGATCCCTACTACCTGATGGATCAGGAAGCGGCAAAATCTCCCATTGGCTGCAATAAACTGCTGTACCTGCCCTACCTGATGGGAGAACGGACTCCCCACCTGGATCCCGACTGCCGGGGCGTGTTCTTCGGCCTGTCCGCCATGCACACCAAGTGGGATATGCTCCGGGCCGTCATGGAAGGGGTCACCTATTCCCAGCGGGACAGCGTGGAGGTTCTCCGGGAAATGGGCGTCCAAATCGGGGAAATGCTGGCCTGCGGCGGTGGAGGCACCTCCTCTCTGTGGCGTCAGATGCTGGCCGATACCTACAACTGCCCGGTGAAGACGGTAAAATCCAAGGAAGGTCCCGCTCTGGGCGTGGCCATCCTGGCCGGGGTAGGCGCAGGGCTCTATCCCTCGGTCCAAGAAGCCTGCGACGCTATGATCCAAACCAACGAACCTCAGCTGCCCATCCCCGAAAACGTCCCCCGGTATGAAGCCTTCTATCAGGTATACAAGGGCCTTTACCCTGCTTTGCGGGACAACTTCAAATGTCTGGCCCAAACAGAATAAACAAGCTTGTTCCCAGCCCCGGATCCGTTCCGGGGCTTTTTTGTTGCCCTTAACCGCCTGAACCTCTTTTCGGCGTCTCAATGGCTTTTTGCCGTTTTTTGTACCGAGAAGGGGAGAAATTCCCTTGGAAAAAACTTTCCCTCCTTCTCGGGGCTTGTAGGGCCACAAAAGGCCCCTCCTTTCATCGTTTCCCCCGTATCCATTCTCCTGAGATTGGTTCCGGGATTTTTGTTGTCCTTGACCGTCTGGGCCTCTTTTCGCCGTCTCAGTGGCTTTTTTGCCGTTTTTTGTACCGGAAAGGGAAATTTCCTTTGGAAAAAGGATTCTCTGGCTTGCCAGGCCTTTTAGGGTTTAGGCAAGTTTTTTCTTACCCAGAACCATACGCTCGCAAATTCAACTCT